>JABAOH010001634.1_pt1 | contig 46893 bp, 40 predicted proteins | sample 7062181 | NCBI WGS metagenome assembly JABAOH01 (sample SAMN14538630, study PRJNA623070) | marine sediment metagenome | biome: marine biome [ENVO:00000428]; feature: marine pelagic biome [ENVO:01000023]; material: deep marine sediment [ENVO:00002113]; isolation source: pool of 5 deep marine... | reverse complement strand
AGGCTTCTGAAGGAGACTTTACACCGTTCGCAGAGGAAGGATTGTTGAGCAATTGGTACCTCCACCGCCTCCTAGCACTCGGAATGCTGCTCTGTGTGACCTGTGCTGAGGATCTCGACCGCATCACAGAAGAGGAGATCATCGAGATTGCCGCCGGCACTGATATGGGGGACGGCCGTGTCCGGAGGCAGAGAGCTGTCTGTGAATTCTGGCCCAGGTCTGAGATCCCGGATGACTACGGTGATCCCGTAAGTGTGGATGTTCCTGTGCTCCTGATATCGGGAAACCTGGACCCGGTTACGCCGCCTCGCTGGGGAGAGGAAGTCGCCAGGAATATGCCGAACAGCATGCATCTGGTGTCTCCGGGTGCTCATGTGGTCGGCAACCCGTGTCTCAGGGAGATCCAGAAGCAGTTTCTCGAAACAGGCACCGTGGAAGGGTTGGATACGTCTTGCGTCGAAACACTGAAAGCGGGGCCATTCAGGATTCCGGACAAATAAAAGTAATAAAAGTAAGCACCTCTTTTCCTGGACCACCGACTAAAAAAAGGGAGCCCTCACACAAATGATTAAGGCTCGGATGGTCGATCACTGATCCTTATGTATACAAAATTAAAGTGGATTGAATAAAACCGATATGGAAAAACTCAGAAAATACGGGAATGCGCCATTCGACGCAGCTGTTATCCATGGAGGACCGGGCGCGCCCGGAGAAATGGCCCCCGTCGCCCGGGAACTTTCCTCGGTCAAAGGCATTCTGGAGCCGCTTCAGACATCCGCCTCAATCCAGGGACAAGTGAAAGAGCTGAAAACTGTCTTAGAGAAGGCTGGGAACCTACCTGTCACACTGATTGGGTTTTCCTGGGGAGCCTGGCTGAGTTTCATCTTTGCCTCTCAGCATCCGACCTTAACAAAAAAGCTCATTCTCATCGGATGTGGGTCGTTCGAAGAGAAATATGCCCAAAGCATTATGGAAACCCGGCTCAGCCGACTGAGTGAAAATGATAGAGAAGAGGTCCTTTCTTTGATTAAAAATCTGGAAAATCCTGCCGTTAAAGAAAAAAACACGCTTTTAGCCTGGTTTGGCAGATTGATCCATCAGGCAGACTCGTATGATCCTTTGCCTCATAAAAGCGAAATACTGGATTATCAGTACGATATTCATCAACAAGTGTGGGAACAGGCCCGGAAGTTGAGAAGCAGCGGAAGACTCTTAAATTACGGGAGAAAAATCGAGTGTCCCGTGGTTGCGATCCACGGGGATTATGATCCTCATTCATTCGAGGGAGTTCAGCGGCCCCTGTCGCGCATCCTTACGAATTTCCGTTTTATACTTCTGGAAAAATGCGGCCACAAACCCTGGATCGAAAGGTCCGCCAAAGACAGATTCTACAACATTCTGAAAAACGAAATCGAAAAATAATCCCAAATGTGCACCTCTTGGCCTCTGCCCTCCTTTCAGGAATTCCTCTGTTGACAGACGATAAACAGCTCCATAAGGCCGCCTTGAAGCTGAAAGTCTGCTATTCGCAGAAGGATTAATCCCGCAGAAACGAGAGCATTTTTTTGTCTCCTTACTCCAGCAACATCATATTTGGCAGGGAGCCATATTGCTATTCCCTTCTCCTGAGATTGACAACATCATTTTTGTCGTGATAGTTTTGTCTCGCAACATCACAGGTTGAATACGTATCAATGTCGGGAATCTTCAAAATAAAGAAAGTCAACACGAATAAGAGTGAACGGGAGGAATCATGTCTCGACCGAAAAAAAATGAAGGCATCACCCGGCGCCGCTTTCTCAAAGCGGCTGCGGCTTCTTTTTTAGCGCCGGCCATCGTGCCGTCCAGGATATTCGGTCAATCCGCCCCGAGTAACACGATGCTGATGGGATGCATCGGTGTCGGCCGGCAGGGTCAGGGCGACATGCAGGAGTTGATCTACCGCGGACTGGAGGTCGGAGCACGCGTTGTGGCCGTATGCGACGTCGACGCGCACCGCATGGAAGATGCCCAGTGGCTTGTGGACAAGATCTATTCTCTCGAACTGGATAAAGACAATACCAAAGGGTGTGCGGCCTACCGCGACTACCGCGAACTCCTGGCCAGAAAGGATATCGACGGCGTCCTGATCGTCACGCCCGACCACTGGCATGCTCCGATGGCCGTCGCCGCGGCAAAAGCCGGGAAGGACATTTACTTAGAGAAACCTCTGACCTACACGATCCGCGAAGGACGGAAACTGGTCAAAGCAGTCCGAAAAAACAAACGCGTCCTCCAGGTGGGCTCGCAACAGCGGTCCTCAACGTATTTCCTGATGGCCTGCGAGATGACGCGCAACCAGCGTATCGGCAAACTGCACACCATCCATGTCTGGCTTCCGGAGGACCAGGGAAGCGGAAATCCGGAGCCGATGCCAGTCCCGAAAAACCTCGATTACGATTTCTGGCTGGGCCCCAAACCTCACGCGCAGTTCACCGAAGACCGCGTGCACCCTCAGAGGAGTTACGGCCGGCCGGGCTGGCTTCAGGTTGAAGAGTACAGCCGGGGCATGATCACCGGCTGGGGGTCCCATATGAACGACACGGCCCAATGGGGCAACGGCACGGATGATACAGGCCCGGTCGAGATCGAAGCCAAGGCGGAATTTCCGGATAGAGGACTGTTCGACGTCCACACCACTTTCCGCGCAGAAGGAAAGTACGCCAACGGTGTCCGGCTGATCATGGAAACGGGAAACCCGGCAGGCGTCCGGTTCGAGGGCGACCGGGGATTCGTGTTTGTCCGGCGCGGTGCGATCGAGCCCTCAGACCGGGAGCTCCTCCGCCAGAAGACTCGGGATGATGAGATCAAACTCTACCGCAGTTCTAACCATATGAAAAATTTCCTGGAGTGCATGCGCAGCCGGAAAGACCCGGTGGCACCGGTGGAAGCGGGACACCGCTCGAATACCATCTGCGTGATGGCGCACATCGCTATGAAGCTTGGACGCAAGCTGCGGTGGGATCCTAAAGCCGAGCGCTTTATCGATGATGACGAAGCTAACCGCTTACTGGACTACCCGCACCGCAAACCATGGACTCTCTAAACAGGAAAAGAGCTCTGAGGATGGGACGAATCGTATTATTCATTTCTCTCTGTCTGGCTCTGTCCGCTGGATCCTTTGCTGATCTCCCACAGATAGAGCTTCGGCGTGACGGTGAAGCAGGCCGCCTTCATGTGCTCATCGACTGCCGGGAGATAATGGTGTATCAGTACATCCACTGGCTCGACCTGCCGCATTACTACCCGCTGAACTCTCCTTCGGGAAAGAACATGCTGGTGCAGCAGACCGAGCCGTATCCTCACCACCGCGCATTCTGGTTTGCCGATACAATCCGGTTGGGCGGGGAGAGAGAGGTCAGCACCTACAACGCGCTCTACTCCGGCCAGAAAATCGGACGAAATGCCTACGGGCCGCCGTTTCGTGACCGCATCCGCCATCTCGACTTCACAAGATGTGAGTCGATTGGAAGCCGGGCAGTGATTGAGGCAGAACTCGTGTGGGAGATGGACGGGGACAATCCTGTTCTGGAAGAGAGGCGCCATCTGGTGGTGCATGCGCTGGGCAAAGGTGAGTATCTGCTCGACATGACATTTCAGCTGACCGCTGCCTTCGGCGATGTGCAGTTCGTCAGTGATGCGGTTCACTATGCCTGGCCGTATCTCCGCCTGCATCCCCGGTTCAGCGGCGAGAACGGCGGGACCATTACTTCCAGCAGCGGAGCCACGGGTCAGGAAGCCACAAACATGAAGGTCGCCAAGTGGATCGATTACTCAAATACTGTTGAAGGCCAAACAGAGGGAATCGCCGTATTCCAATGGCCTGACAACCAGGAACACCGGTGGCTGACACGCGAGTACGGCACGTTCGGGCCGAGACGCCAGGACGCCCGGAACGGCAATCCGTTCACGTTGAAAAAGGGTGATTCGATCACGCAGCGCGTGGGCGTTTTTGTGCATGCGGGTAATGTGAAAACCGGACGGGTCGCTAAACGGTACAAACAGTACATCAAAGGCAAATGGGAATGATGAAACGGCGGGAATTTCTCGGGGCCATCTCCGCTGCGGCTGTTGTACTGAGTCTCCCCCGGTCAATGCGCTCGGAAGTGAATCCGAAGGTCAAGATCGACCGCATCGACCTGTTCCCGATGCGTTACCCGATGACCGGCTACTTCAAGTTTTTCACCGGACCGCACGGCTCTGCCGGGAGAGCAGCGGTCATCGTGAAAATCACCGCTGATAATGGAACAACCGGTTGGGGACAGGCGCTTCCGATCGCCAAATGGAGCTACGAGACGCTGGAAACAGCGACCATAGTGCTCCGGGATTATTATGCCCCCGTGCTGATCGGCCATGATCCCACGGACATACCAGGAGCCCATGCGGAGATGAACAAGGCCATTGCGCCCGGCTTTTCGACCGGCATGCCGATCAGCCGTGCCGGGATCGACATGGCACTCCACGACCTGACAGGTAAACTGCAGGGCCAATCCCTGGCGCAGATGTGGAGCCGACCGACCGGCGGGCCGATCACCCTCAGCTGGACGGTCAATGTGACAAAAATCGATGATGTCGGAAGGATCATGGAGGAAGGTCAAAAACGCGGCTACCGCCACTTCAACATCAAGGTTGCTCCTGACCCGGATTTTGATGTCGCTTTGGCCCGCGAAGTCCGCCGCCTGGCTCCGGACACATTCCTGTGGGCCGATGCCAACGGCGGGTACGAACCCGACACAGCTTTAAAGGCCGCGCCCAGGCTGGCTGATGTGGGAGTGGATGTGCTCGAGGCACCACTCCGGCCCAACCGCATCAGCGGTTACCAAGCGCTTAAAAAACAGGGTGCTCTGCCTATCCTTATGGATGAAGGGGTGGTCTCACCCACCGACCTTGAGGAATTCATCAAGCTCGGCATGCTCGACGGTGTGGCCATGAAACCCGCGCGCTGCGGTGGGCTGGCATCCAACAAAAGACAGATCGAACTCTGTCTGGAACACAATTTGATCTGGCTGGGAAGCGGCCTGACCGACCCGGATATTTCGCTCGCCGCCACGCTCGGACTCTACGGGGCCTTCGGCTTGAAAATGCCCGCGGCACTGAACGGCCCTCAGTTCATCACTACCGATGTTTTGAAAAAGCCGCTCCGCATCAAAAACGGGACCGCTCCTATTCCGAAGGGACCGGGACTGGGGATTGAAGTCGACGAGGATAAGGTCACCGAGTTGATGAAACGCAGCGGCGGTGATAAGCTGATTAAAAATTAAATATACTTCTTCTTGGTAAAACGATGAAACTTGTCTGCATCGGGATTCTGGCCATCGGTATCCTCGCTCCCTGTTCTGCGCAAATGAAGTTCGTCGAGGATTCAGAGAAGGGAACCTTGACTCTTTTTGATGGACAGAAAAGCGTCCTGACCTACTGCTTTGGAAACCAGCTCAAAGAGGGCTTGAATCTCAAGCACACACGATCCTGCTACATCCACCCGCTTTTTGCTCTAGATGGCCGGGTTCTCACCGACGATTTTCCCAAGGACCATGTGCATCACCACGGTGTGTCCTGGGTCTGGCCGGTCGTCAAGACACGAGGCCAGCACACGCAGACCTGGCATTCCGTCACTCCGTCCCTGCGGCAGCATTTTGTCCGCTGGGTGAAACGTGAGGCCGGAAAGAGCACCGCGACACTCCGTATAGAGGCCGGTTGGAAGCTGGGAAGCACAGAGACTGTCGCCAGAGAACACATCACGCTGCATGTCCTTCCGGCAGATGATTTCGGCCGGGCGATCGACTTAGAGTTGAAAATTCAGGCTGTCGGCGGGACTCTCGAACTCCGAGGGGCACCGGACCAAAACAAAGGATACGGAGGGTTGAACATTCGAGGCGCACCGATGTTCAAAGGGGCAGCGCTGACAACCGACCAGGGTCCACTGAAAAAAGACTCGGTTAACGTGCCTTTTCGCTGGGCAGATATGTCGACCAAAGAGCTCGGTGTGGCAATTTTCATCTCTCCCGACCATCCCGGCTTCCCGACCACATGGCTCATCCGTAACAGCTACGCGGGCATCCTCAACGCCTCATGGCCCGGGCTCAAATCTGTCATTCTGCAGCCGGAAAAGACAATTATCCTCCGCTACCAGCTCTACATCCATCGAGGTGACGCCAGCGCCGGCCGTGTTCGCCAGGCCTACGAGCGATATCTAAAGTCTCTGAGATAGACCGCTGTGCGTTCATGATCACCGCAACGCATTGGGGAGATCGAAAATCAAACAGACTGGATATGAGAAGCAGAGTGAAATATTAAAAGTAAAAATAAACGCGATCCTGAGGGCGGTTTTATCTCTCGCTTGAATTTTCAGGAAAAGGAAATCCGGCTCCTTACTGTCGTGCGGCTTTCCTGACCAGAGGAGATTTATCTCTTTTCAGGCTGTCAATAGCCCTTCGAATTTGCATTTTATCAGGCAATTGCCGGAGAGCCAGTGTTGCGGCCTCTCGGATGGAATCGGGTTTGGCCTTGAGAAGCGTCCACGGCTTATGAATTACTGCAGCTGCGATCAGTGCATCTGTCGAATCCGCTGCTCCGAGCTGCCCCAGAGTCCGGCAAACCTGTTCCTGCAGGGAAATTCTCTCCTCTGACTCCCAGGTTTTCTTCGGCCTTATTATTTCCATAAGCAAGGGGACAGCTTCGAGAATTCTGCGTTTTGTGATCGTGTTGAGGATATCTATCTTCACCTTTCCTGAAGCCAGGTTGAATACTTCGAGAAAGATCATATCAACTTCTTTCCCAGGAATCTTCTCGAGAAGCTCGATCGCGGGGCGCACTGTTTCAGTCGGTCCTGTCAAAGCGATTTTGCGCAGCAGAGGGATGAGCTTGGGATATTCGACAAACGCATCCGCGACTGTGAGAAGTTTTAGAAGCGAAAACCCGGGCGCATTCGGATTTATCTTCCCTAAAAGTTCCTCCACACAATCTTCACCAGACTTCTGGATGACTGTAGCCGCAAGACGCCGGGCCTCCAACGGCATATCCGAGGCAATCGCCTTCAGGCCGGCTGCGGCCAATTTTGAAATATCCTGATTCACCAGCCATGCCGCGGCCTTGGCGCGTGTTTCGGTGTCCTTTGAATTCAAATCCTCGAAGGCCGGATAAAGATCTTTCTCATCCCAGTCTACAACTATTTGTTGAGACTGAACTTCCGCAGGTTTTTCTGCTTGAGGCGGGGCTCCTTCTGTCTGCGGGGCGACCTCTCCAGACTTGCGCACGGTTCTTTCTGCTTCTGCGATATCTGTGTGCTGGAGGAGATTCACAAGCTGTTTGAATTCAGCTGTGCCTATGCCTTCTGATTTAATCGCATCGAGAAGCTCCTGTTTCTCCCTGGCAAACTGATCCAGTATGCTCTGGAGCTGGTCAATCTGTTTATCCGACATCGCAGGTCCCGCATCCTGTCCGGCCTTCTCAGGCGCGGCCTCTCTTTTCCCAGTGGGGGATTGAGCCAGAATCTCCTGTTTGTCAAGAATGACTTTATGCTCACCGACAGCCACGAACATCTTCCTGTCAGGCAGGATGTGTGTTAATTCGAGCTCGTCCACCAGAACATCCCACTGACCGGCCACATTTTCGGGATGTCTCGTGAAGGCTTCTAAGAACCGCATGACTTCATCCTTGGTTATTCCCTGCAGGAATAGCACGCCTTGCAGTCCAAAGTTATTCAGAGCCTCATACAGGTCTGCTGTCAACCGCGGGTCATCCCGGGTTGGTGGAGGGGGCAGTCCGTTAAAAAGCGTTTTATCTTTAGTTAACGACAGCGAAAGTATCTCTGTTTTCTCCGCGAGAAACGGTTCCAGAATCTCCATGAACCGAGTCACAGAGCTCTTTACATTCTCGTGTTCCTTGGGATAGAGCCGAAAATTATGCAAGATAGCCCTGAAGGCCCTTCCTAAATCAACGGCACTCGTGAGGTCTTCCTCATCAAGCTCTGATTCTTTGGCCATGGAGGAGGTCAGCGTTTTTCTTTGCAGCAGTTTTCGAGCTCCCTTCGAGATGGACACTGAACTCAATTGATTCCTGAGGGTGGCAAACATCTTCGACGCCTGTTCCAACTGGCCTGCACTCTGGAAATGGTAGGCCAGCTTCCCAACGACTCGCTCCAGGGCATCCGGTGCGAGTTTCTGTTCGATATCCGCCGCAAGGGAATGATAGTGGCGGCGCTCATCCTCGCTCATGAGCGAATAAAACACGGAACGATCCAGACGGTGTGTGAACACGAACTCATCCGGATTCGGAGCTTCCTCGATTAAAAGCGCTCTTCGTGCGTTGATCAAAATATCCGAAACCTGCTGCTCCTTGAGCTCGGACATTTCGGCCAGCTGACGTGTGCTGATCTTTTCCCCAAGAATCGACGCCAGCTTGAGGACATTCACGGCTTCCTTGTCCATGCTCATCAATCTTTTCTTGAGCATCTCGCCGAGGTTCGAGGGGATATCATCCGGCTTGGCGAGGGAAAGATCCCATTCATCCCCGACAGCCTCGATCTTCCCGTTGAGAAGCAAAAATGATATGGCCTCGATGATGAACAGCGGGTTTCCAGAAGATTTATCCAAAAGGGACTTTTCTGTTTCAGCGGCAAGCGTTTTCCCGTCAAACAACTTTTCCGTGAGCTTGCGGATATCGTCCAGACTCAAAGGTTCAAGCTGAAATCTCCGCACTTCACTGCCCGTGATCATCTCGGGCATGGATTCGAAAAGAGATAAAAGTTTTTCCTCTCCAGCGAGTATATCCGGGCTGTTGACCGTGCACACAAAGAAAAGTCTTCCTCCCTCTTTCTGTGTATATTGAGAGTCAAAAAACTCCAATGATGGCTGATCGATCAGGTCCGCATCATCCAGGAGCACAGCTCCGTCACCCATTTCCCGAAGAATAAAAAATGTCTGGGTCAAGGCCTCGAAAAAAGCTGAGCTGTCCGGTTCAGGGGCTTCCTCCTCTGTCTCCACTTCTTTTGTATCCCAGGGATGCAAGTGCGGTTTGAGAATGATCTTGTACTTATCCTCAAGCTCAGAGAATACTTTGTTTGAGATGGAATTTTCTTGCTCAAAGAGCCGTGACAGGGCTGAAAATACGGCTCCGTACATCTCAGACTGCCAGAGAGGGTAACCCTTCGCGAACAAAGTCAAAGCCAGATTCTTTTTAGCTCTCCCTCTGGCATAATCCATCAGTCGTGATTTTCCAGTTCCGTCCCCGCCCAATAACACAGGGAACACAGAGGGATTTCCTTTATCGGAGAGATGCGTGTCGATGAATTGAATGATGTCTTCTCTGCCAACGATTTCAGGAGTATCAAGGATAGAATCCAGCTTGGTCGGCACTAGAAGCTTGCCTGAATCAGGATAAACAACAACCGTCCCTCTCCCCCGATTCTTGGCCATGTAGAGGGCCTCGTCGGCCTTCTCGAAGAGTATCTTCAGCGTTTTCCCATCTTTCGGAAACAAGGAAACACCCATGCTACACGCGAGAAGGACATCTTTATCCTTCGCCTTGAGGGGAGATTCCTTCAGCTTCTCCAGGATCTGCAGCCCGATACTCCTTGCCTCCTTCTTGTCCAGCTTATTCAAGACAAGGACGAACTCATCGCCTGCATAACGGATTGCCACCCCATTATTCTTGCTCTCCTCGGACAGAACCTCGCTGAAAAGCTTCAGTGCTTCATCACCGACTGCATGCCCGTAGGTATCATTGATCCCTTTGAATTTGTCCATGTCAATCATGAAAATGGCAACAGTATTTTCTTCTTCTTCAGCCTTGGCCAGCTCTCCAGGGATCACTTCCTTCAGGTACCGACGGTTGTGTATTCTCGTCAACTCATCCGTATAGAGGAGCTTATCCAGTTTCTTATTTTTGGCTGCTGGGCTCATTGTCTTTATCGGGAATCAATCATAGAAATTTAAGGGATATTGAGGGAGTGGTTTCTAATCGGACATTTATTTTTGTGCCCTTATCCCCTCAAAAGAGATTGATTTCATGGCTTTCCTCAAGTTCATTATATGAATATTCACTAAAAAATCAATATCTATACCTGGTAAAGAAGTTGTCAAGACTTCTACAGTTTTATACCTCAGAAGAGACGGAAAAGTCTTAGGGGGCTGAAAATGATGAGTTTGCGGGCGAAACGCTATGAAGAAACTAGGATAGGATGTCAGACAGGACTCTGCAGGGGATAACAAAAATTGTATAATATATGAAGTTTTCAAGAAGGAGAGAATAATGGCCCAACAGGTGCGCATGATAGATGTCAGCCCGGATAACATGTACGAATCGCCCTGCTGCGGGATCAAAAATACCGAGCACAAAGGATATAAGCAGAAAACAAGCTGGTTGAAAATGCACTTCAAGAAAGGCTTTAAAGCGAAAGTGCTGTACACAGAAGATAACAGGCAGCTCGGTTACATCGAATATCTCCCAGGTCAGTTTGCATGGCGGGCGGTCGAGGCCGATGACTACATGTTCATTCACTGCCTCTGGACCTACTGGAAGAAATACAAAGGGAAAGGCTACGGTAAGCTCTTGATCGAGTCTGCCATTGATGAGGCTAAAAAAGCCAAAATGAAAGGAGTGGCTGTGGTCGCTCGGAAACGCCCCTGGCTGGCAAAAAGCGATATCTTCTTGAAAAATGGTTTCGAAGTGGTGGATACGGCTCCGCCGGATTATGAACTCCTGGTGAAGAAATTCAACACATCTTCCCCGAACCCAAAATTCAAGGATAACTGGGAAGAGAAATTGAAAAGGTACGAAGAGGGTTTGACCATCATCCGCGCAGAGCAATGCCCTCATTCGGCCAAGTTCGCAGACGATATTGCCGATGCGGCCAAGAACCTCTACAAACTGAAAACCAATATTGTGGAGCTCAAGACTCACCGGGACGCCCAGAACGCTCCGACTCCTTTTGCGGTGTTCGCGATCATCTATAACGGCCAGATTCTGGCTGACCACCAAATCAGCCGGACAAGATTCGAGAATATCATGAACAAAATAATGAAGCCGAATCTATAGCCTCTTTTGGCTACGGTGGGCAAACCCTCTCTTTAATCCCAGAATTGGATGTGATCATCGTCTTTACCTGCGAACTGACTGAAAGGAATACGAACGTTTTCATTCCTGTACGGAAAACCTTCGACGTGCTGTTTCAAGATTGAAGTTCAATGAGATTATAATCCTCAACTTAACCTGAAGGACAAAACATCTTAAAGCCTGTGTTCCAGATATCCACAGAATACCAAAAAAGAAGCGGTGATTATACCGCCAGCTTTGAGCGTATGATTTTATCCCATATGATGAAATCAAACATGATGGCGGATGCCACCCCTGCAATGTAGGCAGCTATATCGTAAGGATCAAACGTGCTGCCGAATACTCCCACTCCTCGATACTGTAAATATTCAATGACGGTTCCGAAAACGAAAATCCCGGCACCAACCGCTATTTTCAGCTTTTTTTGATTGATATTCAGCGTAAATAAAAAGTAGAGAACAAAAGGAAGAACAATATCTATGAGATAACCTGTGAGGAAATTCCTCAAAGCTCCCCTATAATTCGGTCCGATGACAAAATGCAATATGGCGACAATAATCGCCAGTGTGACAACAAACGCTTTCTTGTAATTTTTCAGTCGCTCAGCAGTCATTCAGAAAGATACTCTTTCATATCGGATTGGGCAAATCTTCTCTTTGACCTGAGAGCCAATATTTATGTCTGTCCAGAAAACTTATACACATCGACGCCTTCATAAGGTATATACTCGAACATTAAAAAAAAGTTTACCCTTCAACAGAAAATCAGGAATGCACCGGAGTCGACAAATGCAGTGTGAAATTAACTGTATATATTTGAGGACATGATTATTTGATTAATTTACTTTATTGTTGTATTTCTTCACAGCTTTTAAAGCCTTTGGTGTACTTATCCGTTTTAGTGCTTCTGCCGCCCACATCCGCACTTCTTCGTCGGCATCCTTTAGCGCTGCGATCAATGGTTTTACAGCCTTGTCTATGGGCATCTTTTCCAACGCCCAGGCTGCAGCCCGGCGTTTCTGTATATCTTTCTCCTTGAGCACACGAATAAGCGGCTCTACAGCTTTCTCAGATTGAATTCTCCCGAGTGCCATCGCAGCCATCCAGCCGGAATCCTTCTCTTTGAGCGCCTCAACGAGAGAATCAACTGCTTTTTCGGATTTCATCTCCCCCAGAATCCAGGCGGCCTCCTCCCGGGCAGAGCTGCTCCCCTTTTCCAGCATCCCGATCAGAGGCTCGACAGCATCTCCGGAGTTGATCCTGACCAGAGCTACCGCCGCCTCATTCCGCACCATCCAGTCGCTGTCTTTGAGAGCCTCGATCAGCGCTTCCACAGATCTTTCCAGCTGAATCACTCCCAAAACCCGGACAGCTTCCCACCGGACAACATTATCCTCATCCTTGAGAAGCGGGATAAGATGGTCGAAAACTGGATCACCGATTTCGACCAAAACCTTCACAGAATCCTCTCGGGTACCCCAGTCATCTTCTCTCAAGGCCATGAACAAGAATTCGATCTTTTTTTCTGGCCTTAATCTTATGAGATGAGGATAAGCCAGTCTCCGGACGTATCCATCCGTATCCTCCAAAGCTTTCATGAGCCCCTCAACCGCTTCATCCGAACCGATATTCCCGAGGCCCGAGACTGCTCCCCTGCGGATTCGAACACTTTCTTCCTCCAAGGCTTTGATCAGAGATGGGACCGCTTTCTCAGACTGAATCGCGCCCAGAGCATACGCTGCGCTAAACCGAGGCGGAGGATTGGATTCTTTGTCATTCAGGACCTGAATCAACGGTTCAACCGCTTTTTCGGGCTTAATCCTCCTCAAAGCCATCGCCGCTTCATACCGCCCGTAATCATGCAATGTCTTGTCCTGAATCATCTCAATCAGGAGGTCTATCGCCCTCTCTGTTCCCACAGCTCCCAGAGCCCAAGCTACTCTTCTCTGGTGCCATTCAATCTGACGCTGGGACCATCCGCTCGTGTCTGTATTCCTGAGCATTTGCATAAGGGGCTCAAGGACCGGGTCTCCTATTTCTTTGAACGCTTCACTCAAACTTCCCCATTCTCCGTAAGATATGCTCCAAAATTTTTGAATAAGCTGGTCGATCTTTTCCTGGTCGCTCGATTGGCTCTCCTGAGTAAATCCGTTGATACAGCCCATTACGAGAAGAGCAATACCTAAAATCACTCTGATATTATTTTTCATAGCTCCCCTCTCCCGCCGAGATAGTCTCTCGTGTAAAATCTTCTGTGAGCACTTTATACAGGTTTCCCTCGAATGCTTTTTCGATCTCTTCCAAACTTCTCAAACCGAATATGAGCGAGACGGCTACGGGATCTGCCCGGTAACCAGTATGGCCTTCATAAAAGCCGTAGCGCATGATGTAAAATGGCGCCATCTCCCCTGTATGGATGTGGCAGAGCATTTTTTGGAAATCTGCCATCTGTTCCTTGCTGAGATTCGGGTATTTTCCATGCAAAAAGGCTTTTTCCTCTTCATCCAAGTCTATTGAAAACTCGAGATGATACATTCCCTGGATTTCATCATTGAATATGGAATACTGCCATCCTCGTCCGCCCGCAGTGATAAGACGGACCTTTCTTGTGTTATACAGAAAAAAATCGATGCTTCCAATAGACCGACCGGCACTTCGACTTGTGTAACTGACCCACCGGCCGATATTCCAGACATGAAACAGAGGTTTTGCCAGCTGAGGGTGAACCAGCCCCAACTTCTTGACCAGCCGGTTATCTCCTTTCAGGACAGAAATGATATCTTCCTCTGGCCCCATAAAACCCGCACCGGATGAAGCTTCGGGTCGGCCGCTATCTGTGATTTCTGCGATGGAGCGGCCTGTGATTAATCGTGTGTGATCCAGTTCAATCTCTGAATGCAAACCTGTCCGGGCCAATGTGGGAAAATCCTCGGCATCGACCTCCAGAATGCGGATTTTGTCCCAGTCTCTTTCCCTGTAACCGAGAGATTCCCCCTTTTCAGCTGTCACGGGTATAAGCGTAAATTTATTATTTTTCGTGATTGCTATCACGATTTCTGTCCCGTCTTCCATCGTATAGGGAGAAGGGAGTTCCGGGCGCTGATCATAGGCATGGGGGAAAAGCTTGAAGGATTTCTTTTTTTGGGCATCCTGTTTAATATGCACATTTGGCGATGCCAAAAGAGCCATTGCAGCAAATGCAATGAGTAGAACGGCCCGCAGCAACACACCTTTAATCCAAAAGTCTTTCATTTAAAACTCCTTTTCAATCCTAAAACACATTATAGAGACCAATAGAACAGCGCACAACTTAAACAATACTGAAAAACAATTCAGAATACTGATTCTGGACATCTTCCACAAGAAAAAATTCTTGTTTCAAAATAAAGAAGATTCATTCCTGCTGGAGAGTGACGCACAAATTCGGATGCTGAATGAATATATTTCACTTCATTCTATTTTTTTTCTCAGAAAAATGAGAATGGCTCAAGATGTAATATTTCACGACGTTTATCTATATCTGGAATGCTCGAGGAAAAAAGAGATATTTTTTCATAAAAAAACTTGACAGGAACAATTTCAATTTGTATATTATATAAGTAATTGCTAATATACTTAATTTTAAAGGGATGACTATTCAGTGAAAGAAGCAGAGCTGTTTAAAATTCTCTCGGTAGACAAAAGAATAGAAATAATCGAGCTTTTAAAAAAAGACACTATGAATGTCAATGCTTTAGCGAGAAGGATAGGAGTCTCCCAGTCTGCCGTATCACAGCATCTGAGAGTGTTGAAAGCCGCAGGACTCGTGAAAGATGAACGTGAGGGCTATTGGATCCATTATTCCTTGAATCGCCAGGCACTAGAAAAATGCAGACAGAGATTAAACAGGATATGCACCTGTGGTTGTTTAGAAGAGAATAAAATAAGGAAGAATATGTAACAAAAATTTTTTATTCTATATTTAAGTAGATGAGCATAAACTTATATATTAAAGGAGGTGATATGGATGTGTGAAAGTAGTGATGTAAAATGCAACGTAGAAGTTATTGAGCTTGAAAATGGATATCAGGTTCAAGTGACCGGGGACGATGTGAAGGATGCGCTCAAGCCTGAGAATCTTAAAAGGTGTATAGAAGCCTGTTGTTCTGGTGAAGCACCTTTTAAAGAATTATGCTGCAGTTAAGTTTTCTTCAGTTCAATCAGCCACCATTTGACCTCAAAGAACAGTCAGAGCATCTACAAGCCAGAAACCACCACGTCGGTGAAAACAAGGCTCGGCATGCGCCAGGAAGAATAGATAAACGGGTCATTCGCCGCTTCAGCAAGTCTGTTCCAGAACTTCAAATGGTTATCGGCAATGTTCATTTCTGCCACAGCCTGGACTGCCTCGCCGTTTTCGAATAGCTGGCCGGTAATACCGACAGAGGCATCACCTGTTGTCGAATTGGAGTTTCCGCCGATGAACCCGGTAATCAAAATCCCTCTGCCGAGGTCTTTCATGATCTCCTTCACAGAGCGCTTACCCGGCGGGATAATCAGGTTAGCGGGCCCACTGGTTGTCGGTTCCCAGCCCAGCTTCCGGCTGTAGTACCAATCCACAAAAAACTCCTTAAGCACTCCAGCATCGACCATAACTCTCTTTTTTGCTGCGAATCCATCCCTGTCAAACAACCGGCTTCCCATTCCTCCTTTGACGAAGGGATCGTCGATGATGGTGAAATGCTTGCTGGCGATCTTTTTTCCTTTCTTGTCCGCAAGAAAAGACCGTTTCTGCTGGATGCTCGAGCCGTACATGGCTGCCAGAAAACCACTCAATATTCGGGAAACATTCCTATTCTCGATGATGATGGGCAAAGTCTCTGTTTTGATCTTTTTCCCGCCAAGAAGACCGAGCGCCCGTTTGGCCACGCCCTTGCCGAGTTCTTCCGGCGAAGGCATATTCTTCTTCATTACGGATGCCGCATAGTTGTAATCCGTCGGCCGGCGGTCACCTTCATCCTGGACGGTCATCGATGCTCCAGCCTGGAAATACGTGGATTCCCGGTAGCCCTCAAAACCATTGCTGGTCATCAAGAGCAGTTCATCATAGCTGTCATACTCTGAGGCTGTGACCGAGACGACCTTCTTTCCTCCTGCCTTATACGCCGCGTCCTCGATCGCTTTCACCAAATTGTGCCTGTCTTCGGGCTTAAAGTTTTTGTAGCCCGGGTCGAGAACTCCCAGGTCAACCTTGCCCCTGCTTTTGTAATATTTCGGGTCGGGCAAAGAGCGGTAAGGATCCTCTGCGATAAGTTTCGTCGTGGCGATAGCGTTGGAGATGAAGTCTTTCAGGGCAGTCTTGCGCAGGTCCGAAGTCGTCTGTACCGAATACCGGTTGTTCACGAAGATCTCGAGGCCGAGTTGTCTTGATGAGGCCTCCTTTATGTTCTCCGGCTTATGCGCCCTGTAGCTGATGTTGACAAACCGTTCGCTGCTGACACCTGCCCGGCACTCAGCCGCACCGGCGGATTTCGCAGTCTTCACAGTCCAAGCCACCAAATCATACAGTTCTTTATTCATCTCTGTCTCCTCTCCTTACCTTTTGACTCCGCCGACGGTCATCGATTTCACCAGACAGGTCGGCTGGCCAAAGCCGCACGGAACAGCCTGTCCGCCTTTCCCGCAGGCACCGCCGCCGCCTTTGTTCATCTCGAAGTCATTCGCCAGCATGGTGATATTCTTCAGCATCTTCGGCCCGTTACCCATGATGTTGACGTCCTTGATCGGTGCGGTGAACTCTCCGTTCTCGATCATTTTTCCCTGGGACACGTAGAAAGCAAAATCTCCTTCGCCGATCCTCACCTGTCCATTGCTCACATCCTGGACATAAATCCCTTTCTGGACGTTCTGGATCACATCCTTGGGCGTGGATGGACCAGCCAGCATGATCGTGTTGCGCATCCGCGGCTGAACATAGTGCTGATAGCTTTGGCGTCGTCCGTTGCCGGTGGACTTCACCTTATAGTGCCGTGCGGAAATCTTGTCGTACATGTAGCTGGTGAGAATCCCATTGTCGACCAAAACTGTTCTCTGTCCAGGAGTCCCTTCGTCATCAAAGTTAACGGAGCCGAGACGATTCGGCATGGTGCCGTCATCAATGATGGTCACGAATGGCTCTGCGACCTGTCTCCCGAGCATGGTCGCGTAGGTGGACAGCTTCTTGCGGTTGAAATCCGCCTCCATTCCGTGTCCGATCGCTTCATGCAACAGGACTGCGGTCACACCAGGACCCAGCACGACCGGCATCTCACCGGCCGGAGGTTGAACCGCATCAAAGAGAACGCCCGCCCGGCTCACGGCCATTTTAGATATTTCATCCACCACAGCTTTCGTGTAGTAGGAGAAATCCCTCCGGCCGCCGAGATTCCAGCCGGCCCTCTCCCGCCTGCCGTCCTTTTCCATGACGACAGACGAATACAGGTAATTCCTCGGCTGAAGGTCTTCGGCTTTTGTGCCGTCGCTGGTCACCACGAGTATCCGTTTCTGCTGGTCATAGAACGCTGCATTCACCTTGACTACCAAAGGAGACAGGGCGAAGCATTTGTCATTCGCGGATTGGACGAGCGGAAGTTTGGATTCAAGCGGGACCGAAGTCAACAGTTTTTTGAGCGGGTAGTAATTTTTTGTCTTCAGCCATTCATACTTCCCCGCGGCTTTCTTGGCCTTCGCGCTGGCGATCGTGGCAGCGGTGGACGCCGCATTCAGCATGGATTCCCCGGACAGTTCCTGTGTGAATCCATAGCCCACCTGGTCGCCCTTCACGGTCCGAATGCCCACACCGAGAGACACGTCGCTGTAAGCCCTGTTGACCTTGCCGTCTTCAAGGCTGAGCGAGTTGGTGATGGTGTGCTCGAAGAACAGGTCGGCGAAATCACCGCCCTTGGACAGCGCCTCTGTCAGTGCTTTCTGGCAAAGACTGTCTGATATTCCGAACTCGCGCTCGAAATACCCGGGCTTATCTGCGCCGGCCAGAGCATACCAGCCCTTCGGCAGGACAACAGGTGCTGCGATCGAAACAGCGGCTGCCGAAGCCGCAGTCTTGAGAAAAGAGCGTCTTGTGATCTTATTCATGAGCCCTCCTTTAGATATGATTTTTGAATATAGCCGTCAGACTATATGGAATGCTTATTATAGAGAAGTCCTCCATCAATCTATAATACGGTTTTTCCGTGAACAAAGTTGCTTTTTCGGTCTATATTATTTTTGTTTCATGATTTCTCTTTAAAAAAGTAGCAGAAAGCAATATGTTATAAGAGAAGGAAACAAGGCCAAGAGAGAGAACGTCATAAATCGCCATGAAGCCCAAACGAAGAAGAGAGGATTCAACAGCGGTCAAGGTCATAAAGGGAGTAGTGACAGCCCTCCTCATGTTGGCTTTGCTCTTCATTCCTGCCGGAACACTCCGATGGCCGGAGGCCTGGATCCTGCTCATCTTCTATTTCACGACGGTCACAGGAGTCATGATCTGGATGAAGACGAACGCCCCCGGCTTGCTGAAGGAACGGATGTCGAGGGACAAAGAGATGAAAAGATGGGACAAGATAGTCATGAGCGCTTATTCCTTCCTTCTGATTATCCTTCTTGTTGTTCCGGGACTCGATGCAGTGCGTTTCGGCTGGTCAAAAGCCCCTCTTTCTATTAAGGTGCTCGGGTTTATCGGCTACATTCCTGCCTTGGGTTTCGCGTTCTGGGCGATGAGGGAGAACGCATTCGCTTCCGACGTGGTCCGGATCCAGGAAGAGCGCGGTCATTCGGTGTGCACCACAGGCCCCTACAGATACGTCCGGCACCCGATGTACACAGGAGTCATCCTGTTCGTGCTCTGTTTTCCGCTCTCACTCGGCTCGCTCTACTCGTTCATCCCCGCCGGTTTGATCGTCGTTCTCTTCGTCATCCGGACTGCGCTGGAAGATAAAACCTTACGCGAAGAACTTCCCGGTTATAAGGAATACGCGCAGGAAGTCCGCTACAGGCTCTTGCCCAAAGTGTGGTAATTTTTTCCCTAATTCTTGCGGGCATAGAGGAGCTTGTACATAGCGGGAACAACCACAAGAGTCAAGACCGTAGCAAAAGACAGCCCGAAGATGATGGTCATTGCCAGGGGATGCCAGAAAGCGGCGCTGTCTCCGCCAAAGTAGAACTGCGGGTCCAGCTCTCTGAAAAGAGTCATAAAATTGATGTTTATGCCTATAGCCAGAGGAAGAAGCCCCAGGATTGTGGAAAGCGCTGTCAGAAGCACCGGAGTCAGACGCGTTGTGCCGGCCTGGACGATGGCCTCAACTTTGTCCATACCGCTGTCAATCAGTTTATCCGTGTAGTCGATGATAATGATTCCGTTCTTGACCACGATCCCGGCAACCGCGATGATCCCCATTCCTGTCATCATAACAGAGATATCCATTCCGAATATCGCAAAGCCGAGGAAGACTCCAGTCAAGCTGAACACGACCTGAAGAATGATGATCACCGGCTTGGACAAAGAATTGAACTGTCCGACCAGTATGATCAGGATCAGGGCTATCGCAATGAAAAGGGCTTTGGCCATGAAACTGGCGACCTCAGCCTGCAGATCCTGCTCCCCCGTGAATTTGACTGTATAGCCCTCTTTCAATTCGAACCTGGGAAGCTGTCTGTTGATCTGCCGAATGATCTCGTTGGCGTTGTACCCGAAGAGCACGTTGGAAGACAAAGTGATGACGCGTTTGTTGTCCAGCCTTGTGATCCCCCCGTAGCTAGTCTGGTTGACCACATGGGCAAAAGAGGAGATCGGGATTCTTTTTGGCCCATTGCTCCCGCCAGGAACCATGATCGTCTGGCTCAGAAGTACATCTATGCTGTTCCTGTATTTTTCATCCAGCCGGACCATGACCGGATATTCTTCTTCTCCCTCCTTGAACTTGGAGACTTCTGTTCCGTAGATAGCGGTGCGCAAGCTCATCCCCACTTGAGCCGTGGAAATCCCCAGCCGGTTGGCCTTATCTCTATCAATGACGAGAATGAGTTCCGGCTTGCTGACCTCCATGCTGGATTTCAGCTCCTCGATCCCGCGTATGTTTAAAGACTCGATGAATTCCTCCAGCCGCTCGGTTATGTTGACCAGCTCGGTAATATCATCTCCGCTGATCTCGATGTTGATGGGCATCCCAGTGGGAGGCCCCATCATTTCCCGGTCAATGCGGATTTTGGCTCCTGCGACTCCGGTCAATTCTCTCCGCAGCATCATCAGATACTCGCGCGTTGGGATCCCGGTTCTGTATTTATACTCGACAAAGGATATGGCTACCCTGGCCAGTTTATCCTGAGTGAAACGCTCAAACATACCACTTCCGGCGTTAGCGGCCACATTGGAGACTATGGATTCCACATCCGGATTGTCACGGCCAATAACCCTGTAAATCTTTTCTTCGACCTGTTTGCAGATGTCGTTCGTCACATCAATATGAGTGCCTTCCGGCATAGTGATGTACACGTACAGGTTATTCGGGTCACCGCTCGGGAAAAATACCACTCGCGGCAAACGAAGGCCCAGAAGGATGAAAGACAGGAAGAGTAGAATGATGATTCCCGCGACAACGCCGTACGGGCGTTTTCCTCTGAGGAGAAAAGCCAGAGTTTTTCTGTACGCATTCTTCATCCGTGGAAGCACATGCTCCTGGAACTTGGCGATCAGGAAGCGAAGCGCGTATTTGGACGCAAAAAAGATGATAATACCGAGCGTCAGAAGATTGGCCGGAAGCATCTGACCTGACGCGTAGAAGATCACGGCCAGGACAGCTGCCGCCAGGAGAATGAGGACATTTTTGCGGCTGAGTTTCCGCTGTGCTCTCGGATTCTCCCTCTTGGAGGGTCTTTTCATGAACGAAACCGCAAAGATAGGGTTGATCATATAGGCGACCAGCATGGAGGCCGTCAGTGTGATAATCACAGTGACAGGAAGAAACGACATGAATTTCCCGGGAATTCCCGGCATAAAAATGAGAGGGAAGAACGGAGCCATCGTGGTCAGCGTTCCCGTGAAGACAGCCACGGCCACCTCTCCAACGCCTCGCTTCGTGGCAGCGGTGATCGAGAGGTCCGGAGTGGTCGTGAAATGGCGGTAGACGTTTTCCACCACAACGATCGAGTTATCCACCACAATTCCCAAGACAAGAATAAAAGACATAAGGACAACCATATTCATCGTGAAACCGACAACAGGAATGAAAATGAAGGCAATAATAATCGACATCGGGATAGCGATCCCGACAAACAGGGCATTCGTCTCTCCCATGAAGAACATCAGGACAAAGACCACCACGATGAATCCAAGGATAACCGTGTTGAACAGGTCATTCACGGTGTTTTTCGTCTGAGTGCTGCTGTCTCCGGTCATAGTGATCACCAAGCTCTCGGGGGCGGTCCGACGGTATTCTTCAACGATATCTTTGATCTTGTCGACTGCATAGATCAGGTTTTTTCCGCTTTTCTTGATCACGTTGATCGTCACCACATCCTGGGAATTCAGACGGGAGTAACTCTCCCTCTCCGCATAACCGTCCACGACTTCGGCGATGTCTTTTAGATAAATCCCTTTTCTGAGCTGGATGTTCCTGATCTGGTCGACGTTCCTGAATTCTCCGACTACACGGAGGTTTCTCCGAACGCCATCCGAGTCAATCTGTCCACCCGAAATGGTGAGATTCTCGGAGGCAACCGCATTCTGAATAGTGATGAAAGCGAGTTCAGCCGCCTGCATCTTATACAGATCGACATTGATTTGGATCTCTCTGTCCAGCGCTCCGGCGATATCCGCACGGGTGATCTCCTCCAGGCCCTCGATCTCTTCCTGAAGGTCTTCGGCGATACTCTTCAACTTCACTAGGCCAAGATCACCCGAGAGGTTGATGAACAGGATCGGGATCTCGGAAAGATCGATCCGGGTAACTTCGGGTTCGCTGAAAAGATCGGACGGAAGCTCTGCCCGGGCATCGTCGACCGCCTGCCTGACATCCAGATAGGCCTGCATCTCATCTGCAGTCAGCTCAAACTCGATGAAGATCGATGAAAAGTCCTGAATAGAGTTGCTGTTAATGTGCTTGATGCCGTCGATTCCCTTAAGATGTTTCTCTATGGGCCGGGTGATCAGGTTCTCCATGTCCGCTGGAGAGGTTCCGGGATGGATGGTGCTGACCATGAAATAAGGAAAAACGATTTCCGGGAATCTCTCCTTGGGAGTCGAATCATACTGCATGAATCCGAATATCACCAGAACTACTGTGAATATATAGAGGGTAGTCTTATTCGCAACCGACAGGTTGGTTAATTTGAATTCTCCGTTCTTCATTTGTTATCCACTTTTTTTATTTTGTATTTGACATTCCGATGAATGGATGATTATTGATCTGCAATAACATTCAGGTTTTGACCATCGGACAGGTTTTGATACCCGAACGTGACCACGAGTTCCCCTTCTTGAAGTCCTGACAGAACCTCGGTCCGGTTATCATAACTCTTGCCGATTTCGACCGACCTTCTTCGAGCTATCCATTCTCCATTGATTTTCTCGGCAACAAAAACAAATTTTTCTGCCCCTGTCTCCTGGATGATGTTCGCTGGAACCGTTAGGGCATTAGAGTTGACATAGTCATTGATCGTCAACACCGCAAGCATATTCGGTTTGATCCCGGTCTCGGATCTGGGAATTTTCATTTCGATCTGGAAGGTCCGGTTATCCGGATCGATGACCTGAGAAACAGCACTGACACGAAGGTCGAACTCTCTTCCGGTTATAGGAAGATTCACATGAACGAGATCATCCCTCTTGATCCGGGAAATGTAAACCTCCGAGAGGTCGACGACTATTTTGAGGTTGGAAAGCTGGACCACCCGAATCGCGCCCAATCCGGCGGCAGCCATCTCGCCTTCTTTGATCAGTATCTCATCGATCGTCCCGGATAACGGCGCAAAGATCTTCGTCATCTTGTATTGTTCCTCGAGAGTCTCCAATCTCTTTTCCAGGCTTTCCTTGTTGTTTTTGGCTTGGAGGTACTCGATTTCACTTCCGATATTCTTGTCCCACAATCTCTGCTGTCTTTCAAAAATCGTCTCGGCCAGCTTTAATCCGCTCTCCACTTCCGCAATGCTGCTTTCCAGGATGGAGCCGTCCAGTTCCGCCAGAAGCTGTCCCCTGTTGACTGAATCGCCAACACTGACATAGATCTTCTCCACAAGGCCTGAAGACTGCGGCGCCACCATAATGTTATTGTCCGATTCGACCATCCCCTGCACCTGAATAAAATGCTGGAAGAGTCCCTTTTCTACTGGTGATATCTCGACATTCATGGCCTTTGTGCGCTTCGCCGCCGTCCCTCCTTTCTGAGCGATCTTCTGTTTCAATGTCTCAATTTTCTCTGTCAGGGCCTCCCGCTCTCTCTCCAATCGTGCGAGCCGCGCTTCATCACCCGAAGGGCCGCAGGCGGACAGAAGTAATCCCAATCCCAATAGAGCCAAATATTTGCAGTTTTTCATGATCGTTCATCCTTTGGTTGATTTATCTGATAATTATTATTCAGCCTGTCCAGTCTATTTTTCGCGGTCAGGAGTTCGGACATGGCTTGAATGAATTCGGACTGCGCCAAAAGATATCTATCATTGGTTTGCGTTAAATCCAGACTGGACGCGACGCCTTCGTTGTATTTGATCAAGGTCACCTCGTAGACTCTTTTGGACAATCCCATGTTTTCTTTCATGTTCAAATAATTCTCATAAGCGGAATTCAAGGCCAATCTGGCATTGGCGGCCTCCACTATCAAACCCTGAGACGCCTGCGCTTTTGCATTCTGGGCCTGTTTCAGGGCAATGGACGCCTGAGCGACTTTGGCCCTCTGGACTCCACTCCGGAACACCGGGAAACTGATGTTGAGGCCCATAACCTGGGTGCGGAACCAATCTTCTTGAAAGTTGAAAAAGGTGAACTCATCACGGAATGCATTCAACTGGAACGCGTAAAAAGCCGAAATTGTTGGATAGTACTGGGCTTTTTCATTCTTCAACGCCATCTCTGACAGCCTTTCCTGTGTTTCCAGCAGTTGGTAGTCGATATTCTGCTCGAGGTCAAACTCGGAATTCGCAGCTTTGGAGATATCCATGTGTTGAATAATGTCCTCCAGTTTGTCCGTGAGCACGATCTGTTCATTCAAGTCCAGCCCCATCTGAAACTTCAAGAGTTGATAAGTGATGTCTCTCTGCCTGACGATTGTCTGCAGGTTGTTTTTTAATGTTGTGACTGATATCTGGACAAGGTCGGCATCCGTCTTTTCGACAAATCCCTCCTTATATCTCTCCAGAATCTCATAATGAGTTTTCTCCAGATTTTCGATATTGGATTTCAAAATCCTCTCTGTCTCTTCCGCCACCAGGATCAAGTAATAGGTGTTCGTGACTGTCTCGAGGATATCCAACTGTGTTCTCTCGTGATTCTGGTCCGCCAGTTGGCGGTAGATCTTTGCCGCTTTGAGGCCAACGATATAACTTCCGTTGAATACGAGCTGGTTGAAGGTGAAGCTCAGGTTGGCGTTGTGCTGGGTGCCAAACTGGACCGGGATCTTTTCATCAAAATTTCCCCCGATGAAATCCGGGATCAATATAGTTGCCAGCTCGAGGTTGTTCATGTAGTCGACAGTGGAATAAATCTGAGGAAATCCTGTGCGGAGGGTCTCTTTCATCCTCTTCTCAGCTGCCTGGATATCCAGCTGAGATCTTCGGCTGTCATAGCTGTGCTGGACCGCGTACTCCTGGGCAGACTGCAGGCTGAGTTCCCGTACACTTGGATTCTGGGCAAAAACGAGACCGGATAAGAAACCAGCAGCCATTATCCCAATGACTGTGATGAAAACACGATGCAGTCTTTTCCGGTTACACATTGATGTGATTCGCTTTGGCATATTCTTTTCCTTATATGGATCTGAATTGTTGTCAGGAGACTGATTCTTCTGATAGCTATCTGGACTCCTGTTAAAAATAGACTCGATTTTCAATCAGTCTTCTGCAATTGAAATTAAGCTTGATAAACGTGTGATGGGTGAAGAGAATAATTCTGCGGCCTCAAAACCAAAAACGAATCAGGAAATCCCTGTTTTTGAATGACTGAACGCCAGCTCTATTCTCTATCTGTCCATCCATGGCTTCGGTAGCGCACTTCTTTTCGTTGCACCTATTTTTTTCGAAGCCCAAATCCAAAAAAAAGACTCTCCAATATACCATTTCATCCCTTTAAAATCAATGTCCGCAGGCAAATAGGCAGGAAAGATTTCCTCAATATTCCCTGAGAAATAACCGAATCCTCCTTTGAGCGAATCTATTTTGGAGTGCAGCTCTTCGGTTCACGATGGGCCGAGCTGTGTCTCTGAATTAACTGGGGATTCTTAGGTAATTCTCTTCAGGATTCCTTCCTGAAAGCAATAGAGGAAATCCAAAAAGTGGAATGAAAAATTTTTATTTATCCGTGCATAATCCATCTCAAAAAACAGGCCGCAATGCAATTCTTAGAGAACTAATGGCGGATAGACGCGTTTACCATCTCGACAAAAGGCTCCCGCAGCTCTCCTCCACCGCGGGTCTGAGTGAATATCAAAATGATGAGCTTTTTTTCCGGATCCACCCAAGCGGCAGTTCCGTCCGAACCCCCGTGTGAGAAAACTCCATCTTTAGAAACACTCCATCCGTATCCATAAAATCTTTCTCGGCGCTCCCGCTCTTCTGGTGTGTACACCGATGCGGTGTGCGGTGAAGTCATCAGCTTGACCGTCTCTTCCTTCAGAATGCGTTTCCCGTTGTAGATGCCGCCGTTGAGAAACATCTGGCAGAAGACCGCATAATCCCGGGCGGTAGAGATCATTCCCCCAGACGCGCGGACAAACGGATACTGGGGAGGATCGCCAGGCGTCCACGCCGGAATCCAAGCTTCTTTCTCCTTTCTGTAGACAACAGACATACGCGGAAGCTTTCCGTCCAGCTTCTCGGCCACTTCATGATGATAGCAGTCATCCATTCCGAGAGGTGTGTATATTCTCTCATCCAGGAAAACCTCAAGCGGCTTCTCGGAGGCAATCTCGATCAGCGCGCCAAGCGTGTTGAATCCGGCGTTGCTGTAGCTGTACGTCGTGCCGGGGATCTCATCCGCGCCTGTCAGGCCGAACCGCGCAACTTCCAGCTGCAGGTTGGGTGCCCGGGGATGTTCCGCCGATTTTTGGATCAAAGGGCTGAAGAAAATCGGCCGAATGCGAAAGCCGCTGGTGTGCGTCAGGAGATGGTGTATCTTAATGAATCCGGAGCGGTAATTATCGAATGCCGGGATGTATTTCCGCACGTTGTCGATATAATCCAGCTTTTCTTCCTCAACAAGTATGCTGATTCCGGTCGCGATAACAGGCTTGGTGTTCGATGCCATCCGGAACATCGTATCTTTCTCCATTTGTATCTTTTTCTCCTTGTTTTTCCATCCGATAGCCTCGTAGAGAACGACCTTCCCGTTTCGCGCGACCAGAAGCACGACACCGCGCAGTTCATCCCTTTCCACTGCTTTTTCAAAAAACCGAATTCCTTCCTTGAGGATCGCCCCGGACATCCCTGCTTCTTCAGGTGTTCCTGAAGAAAGGACGACATCCTGGGCAAAAAGAGTTGATATGACGAGTGCAAATACGACTCCAAGAAATAGGATTCGTCTTTTCATGAAAATCCTCCTTCAAATCGAGATAGACACAAAGCCTTCCTCACACCGGCGCTGTTCTCTGAATCACGCGGATTCATTTCACATTCTTAAAATGTCAAATGTTGAGATGCGACCCCTTTATCCCCCTTTATCCCTCTTTATCAATTTTCGTTTTGGTTTTCTATCCTCTTGAACGGCGTCTTCACTCTTTCTCTGGCATAGGGGCTGATGGCATATTTCAAGCCATACTGAGAATGCTGCCAGACATCATCGATATTCATATCCGCAGCCTGTGTGTACAGAGCGATCGCTTCTTTCCTTTTCCCCAACAGGTCCAGCATATGCCCCTGCCAGACTAGAGAGATAGCCGTATGTTCTTTATTTCCCTTTTCCTCCGCAAACGGCTGCATCCTTTCAAAAATATACAGAGCCTCTTCATAATTTTTCACATCGTAGAGGGCAAATCCGACTCTCAGAAAATGCGAGGGAGTCTTGAACTCGGCGAGCCACTCCCGGGAATAATCCTTGGCCAGTTTCTCACTGCCGTTCCGGCCCCACCCCGCAGACCTGATTTTGTATTCGAAGACTTCCTTCCTCTTTGTGTCCCATTCAACAAGATAGTCCTTGTACGCGGAGATGTCGGAGGATGACACCTTGGGGAGCTTCTTGATGAAGTTTTTGAGGACTTTAAAGAACTTGTCCGGCTCCTCTTCATAGATGCCGTGACCGGATTTCTCAAACCACACGAGTTCGGAACCCGGATGGTTTTTGTGAAGAATTTCTGGTTTATCCGTGTTCCAGGTCAGATCCCACCGGCCTTCTGTGATCAGGGTTGGCACAGGACAGTTTTCAAAAGCACCCGTCATATCGATCTTGTACTGGCTGCCGCTGATCATCCCCCTGAAATTGTTTTTGTCGTGCACCCATTCGTACAGGGCCATCCGGGCCAGACTCTCCCGGGACGGCCTGTAATAATTCTGCCTCTTCCAGTCGCCGTTCAAATGGTTATTGTACACAACAAGAGCGAGATATTTTTCATACGGCCAGTCGTTTTCCTTGGACATTTTTCTCAGTTCCTGACGAATCTCCCGCATTCGTGCTCTTTCCTCATCAGAAATGAATTCTTGCTGCCTGGAACGCCCCATCTCGACCCACATGCCGGTGGAGGCTCCCATGAGTACCAGGCCTGCGACGCGTTCCGGATAATGGATCGTGTAGTACTGCGCCAGGAAACCGCCGTAGGAATATCCCAGGACGACCCATTTTTCGATGTTTAGAGCCTTGCGAATAGCATCGAGGTCTCCGACAGCCTGCTCAACGGAATAGCCGTTCTCTCCCGGATAATAGTCTGACAGCCCGCATCCTCTCTGGTCGTAGTAAATGACCCGGGCAAATTTCTTGGCTCTGGAAAACCAGGGATGGAAGTAATGATGCGTTCCCCCCGGGCCTCCGTTGATCAGCACGAGAGGCGTACCTCTGCCCTCTTCCTCGACATACAGCTCACAGTCTCCCACATGAATGCGCTGTTTTTTAAGCTCCAGCTGATCACACCAGCGCGGCACATCAGGAATCTCCGTGATGATCCCGGGTTCGATATGAACAACCCTGTCGAAAATGGATTCCCGGTCGGCCTGCTCGACATCTTGTGGAATAGCCTCTTCTTTACCGCAGGATAGGAACAAAATACCCATAAAAATAATGACTATGGTCCAAAGACTGAGATGGCGTTTCATTTATCGACCTCCTTGAATAAAAGTGTATGAGGCATTCATTTTTCTTTGAAGATGTGTCGCACTCATCAAGCCTCTATAGACTGATGAAGTATGTTCTCCCGATTTTTTACATTATTTCCGCTGGCGTCATTTGTCAATGACCTGCCTTCAGAATTATTCTTGGTGAATACAAAAAATCATCATGATTTAGAGAATCAACGGAATACGGTGGTTTGTTATGATAAAACTCGTCGCGATTAGAATGGACGAGCATGAACATGACAGAAGAACTGAATGCACGAATGCCATCAAAATAATAAGACGGGAATCCTCAAATAAAAGTTGACCAGAGGAAGGAATCCGGTTGAATCTCCATACCCTTGATCCTATTTAATCTATTGACATTCGTACTGTTCCCCAATATATTTCATGACGTTTAAACAGAGCGAATCTCGATCAGAAACGTATCTGATCAAGAGACTGACTGACAACCTGACAGTCAAACAACAGGAAGACAATAGGTTTGAAGGAGGAAACATGAGCAAATCAATACACAAGGGCCGCAGACATTTCCTGAAAAATTCTCTTTTCGGACTGCTCGGTGCTGGCATGGCCGCAAAAGGCGGATGGGCCCAGAAAAATGCAGACAGCCGGTCACACGGAAGGGAATCAGAAGACATAACTTCGCCCAAGATCAAAGGTCACCGCACCTTGGGACGCACGGGCTTCAAAGTCTCAGACCTGGCGATTGGATACGTGGGCGATGAAGGCCTGATGGCGGCCATGCTGGACGCAGGGATGAATTACATCGATACGGGGGAGAGTTACCCCGGAGCCCACCAAATGATCGGGAAAGTCCTGAAGGGACGTGACCGCCAATCCATTTTTCTCACATCCAAGATGTTGATGGAAGGGGATACCTCGAAGGAGGGCTTGATCAAGCGGGCACAGAAATGTCTGGACGACCTGGACACCGAATACATCGACTGCATGATGATGCACATGCCGGAAAAGGCCGAAATGATCAAAAATAAGAATTTCCATGCCGCCATGAAAGAATTCAAAGCAGACGGGCGGATCCGCTTCGTTGGCATATCCAATCACGGCTCCTTCTGGTTCAGGGACCCGGCTGAAACAATGGAGAGCGTGCTCCTGGCCGCTGCCGAAGACGGACGCTTCGATGTGTTCCTGTTTGCCTACAATTTCCTCCAGATGGACCAGTCAGAGCGTGTGCTCGAGGTATGCAAGGAAAAAAATATCGGAACCACCCTGATGAAATCCACTCCGGTGACCAAGTATTACATCCTCAAGTCCCGTATCGAGCAGCTCGAAAAGGAAGGGAAGAAGATCCATCCACTGTACAAGGAAGGACTGATCCGGTTCAAGGACAAGTTCGACAAAGCCGAACAGTTCATCGCCAAACATGACCTCCAAAATCCGGAAGAAATCAGAGCCGCCGCTATCCGGTTCGTCCTCGACAATCCGAAGGTCAATACGGTCTGTTGTTCTCTGCGAACCTACGACGAAATGGAACGGATCCTTCCCCTGTCCGGGACAAAACTCAGCGACCAGGATAAAGAGAAGCTTGCCGCCTACAAGGAAGGCTGTGGCGAGTTTTACTGCCGCCATGCCTGCGGAGTGTGTGAGCCCCGATGTCCTCAAGGAGTGCCCGTGAACACGATCATGCGGTATTTCCACTACTTTGTGGCCCAGGGACGGGAGCGCGAAGCCATGCAGAATTACTCCGCGATTCCGGGCGTCAAAGCCGATGTGTGTGGCGAATGTCCTGGTTACTGCGAGAGGGCCTGTCCCCACAACGTTTCTATCCAGGGACTGCTCCTCCTGGCTCACAACCTGCTATCGCTTGCCTAATAAAAAAAAATCTGAAAATCAATCTCAGTCTTTAATGAATGTGCCTTTCTGGTATTCGTCAAAGGCCTGCCTCAATTCTTCCTCAGTATTCATAACAATGGGGCCAAACCAGGCCACAGGCTCGCCGATGGGTTTGCCTGATATAAGAAGGAATCGAAGGGGCTGATTGGAAGCTTCAACAGTTACTCTTTCACCATTAGAGAATAGAACAAGGTTTTCTCTCGAAATCCTGTCTTTCTTATCCGGATGGAAAAATCCATCCCCTTCCAAAATATAGGCAAAAACCGTATGTCCTTTTTTTACCTTGTGCTCAAATGTCTCACCTGCCGGGACTGACACATCCTGGTACTCTGGATCACAGATTATATCTTTGACCGGGCCTACAAGGTCTTTATACTGCCCGGATATGACCTTGACCTTTATTCCTTTCTCTGATGTGTACTCGGGTATATCCCCGGACCGGACATCCCTGTATCTCGGCTTCATCATCTTGTGGCTGGCAGGAAGATTAACCCAGAGCTGAAGACCCCACATCAGCCCTTTATTGCCTTCAGGCATTTCCTGATGAATGATACCGCTTCCAGCCGTCATCCACTGCATCTCACCAGACTTAATGTTTCCCTTGTTTCCCATGCTGTCTCCATGCTCGACGTTTCCCTCAAGCATGTAGGTAACCGTCTCTATTCCTCTATGCGGGTGCCAGGGGAAGCCAGGAAGGTAATCTTCGGGATTGTCGGAATGAAAGTCGTCAAGAAGCAGAAACGGGTCGAATGTCGGCACTTCTGCGTTGCCGAAAACCCGTTTGAGGCGCACTCCCGCCCCCTCGAGCGTCGGTTTACTCTCGAATATCTTGTTTATCTTTCTCACTTTGCTCATTATTTTTTCTTTTCTCCCAAACTATATACTACTATTATTATAGTATTTATAGTATTTATAAAAGTCAAGGGGACAGAGAGAGAGAAGTGAATTCAGATTTTATTTAGGTCTCCAGTATTGACATCTGACGTTTTAGCCCTCACTTCAACATATTTTAACAATGCATCCTGTTCGTTCTCGGCATCGATAAAACTGCGGCTGTTGGCGCTTCGAACCGCGAAGCGCTTGGCCTCTTTTTCCACGAATATTTCAATCTTATTGACCCCGGTTTCATAGTACATCTTCAAACGGGCATTAAAATCGCTCTCTTCATTCGTCCTGGATGGAGCACACTCCTGGAGCGTCTCGCACAGGTTCAACATGGCTTTCCAGAATGTTTCTCCCTGCGCATACCTGGATAAATCTTCGGTCAGAGCGATGCAGGCATTTTTATGAAGCACGCTCCAGAAGATGTACTTGGTCAATCACTTTTCTCCTTGTTAAAAAGAATCGAACTTCAGGACTGAAGTTTATCACACTCTATTTGATATTCCACAGAGTTTTTCAGAAATAAACGGTAATGACTGTAGGGCTCTGCGAATTGGATGATATCCGTAGATAGGAAAAATAAATATATTCTTGTGACTGATTGACTAACTATTTAACCAGCTTTGTCTCCATTCTGGTTTCCTGCTTTACAGGAATCGTCATAGCTTGGGCGCCACTCGTAGTAATCGTTGCCTCTGAATGGGCTGTTATTGTTCCTTTGACGAAAATGCCTTCTTTGTAGGCAAAATACCAGGTTTCAATGCCTTCAATATTTCCTTTGAAGGTCATCTCTACGCCCATCTGCTCTCCTTTTCCATCCAGGGTGCCTGTTACTTTTGCAGTCACTTTTATGCATTCCAGCCCATCCACAGTTTCAAACCCCTCAAGCGTGTTCACACTTTCAAAATTGAGGAGAACCTCACCTATACTGGTTTTTTCTGTGATCGCATCTGTGCTGGGCCAGGTATCTCCAATCTTCACGGGTTTACCCGCCAGATCAGGGAACACGGTTTGAAAATTCGTTTCAACACTCCGACTGCCGGCCTGGCCGAGGTCATACTGTATGGATGCCGCATCGGAAACATCCAGCTCCTTCCCCAAAGGAGAAAGGACCATCTCAAAACTCTCTCCGATAACAGAACTCAAGTCCGGGGAAAGATCGCCCTGCGGGCTGGAAATATCGACACTCATAGAGTCAATAGTGACGTGAAGCAAGTGATTATTCTCCTTCAGGCCCTTGGGTTTCACGGTGAATGAACTCGATGAAGTGGTTTCGGTGGTCATAGCCTGGCCCATGACTTCTATGTCCTGAGTTTGCTCGGCCGATGTCTGGTACTTCAGCACTTGGTCTTCGGCCATCCGGTACTGAAGGATCAATCCCGTTTGAGGATCTCCCCAGGGGCTGGCTTTTTTCGCAGCGCATCCGGCCAGCATCGCGATGATAATAACGACAGGAATAAACACCAGCCATGTCTTTAAGGCTTTCTTGTGGGACATACTTTCCTCCTTTAACTTAGAATTTCATCCTTAGATTTAGGTCCCTTAATGCAATTATAGGGATAATCGCTTCCTTTTTCCAATAATAGAACTCGCCCATATTCAATGATGACGTAGCGGTGTTAGCGATATTCCCTCACAAGACGAAAACCCAGACTGTAATGGAAGTCTATCGATTGCTCACGGCTGCGGAACGATGACCGGCAGTCCAAGGCGTTGCTCCCAAAGCTTCCGCCGCGAAAAACACGATTTGTCCACAAAAAGAAAAACGACGCGCCTGATGATGGTCCCTGCGGGTCAATCTGGGGACCTCGGTCACTGGGGAGCTCCCAGCGATCCGCACACCACTCCTGGACATTGCCGTGCATATCATACAATCCCCAGGAATTGGGCCGCTTCAAGCCCACTTCCTTTGTTTCCTTGGGCTCGCTGTTTCCCTCCCACCACATGTAGTGATCCGCATTCTCCAGCGATTCACCGAAAAAGAATCGCGTCTGCGTCCCTGCCCGGCACGCATACTCCCACTCTGCTTCTGTGGGCAAACGGAAGGTTCCCTGGCCTAAAGCGTTCAACTTTTTTATGAACTTCTGACAGGTTTGCCATCTCACCTTTTCCACAGGATGATTTGGTCTTTCCCGGAAATACGAGGGATTGCTCCCCATCACGGATTCCCACTGGACCTGGGTGACCTCATACTTTCCGATGTAGAAGGGTTTGGTGATTTTCACCTCGTGCAGAGGCCAATCGGTTTCAGAACGTCCCAGTTCATCCTTCGATGAGCCCATTATGAACGACCCCGGCTCGATGAGGACCATCTCCAGTTTTTTCGCCTCTTCTGTAAGAGCGGGGAGATGAACACTGATCATCTTCGGCTCGAAAGGCCTTTCGTAGTTCACATCAGGATCTAACGGACCCATTTTTTGAGCTGTGTCCTCGTCCTTCGGCTTCTTTGCACAGCTAATCAGAAGAAAGACCATAACTATTATCACCGTCAGAAACTCGATTCCTTTTTGTCTATCTCTGTTGATCGACCTAAATTTCGTCATGACATCCTTCCTTTTATTATCTCCTTGTGCTGTGGATACTATTCCTGTCTCCTAAAGAAGCCAGAGAATTTCTGTATAATAATTAAATCCTCACCATGGCTCTGATATTGATACCGATCGGAAATCACGCTTCCCTATCTTATACGGAATTTTATGACCAGGGTTTAATATCCTCGATCTGTCCTGTAGAATGATAACGAAATCTATCTTTAATCTTCCTTATGAGATTGCCACGCTTCACTCGCAATGACACCCTAATACATCCTATCCCTCCAGTGAAATTGTCACGGAGTATTCGCAATGACACCCTGAATGCACCTTTTATTAGATGAGATTGCCGCGCTTCACTCGCAATTACGGTAAGGGACAGTAAAGGGAACTGGCCTCTTTTTTCATGAGATTGCCGCGCAGGCCCGCAATGACATTTGCAGCTGTCTTTTTTCGGGTTTATCTTGACAACCAGGCAAGATTCAGATATAAAATCCTTTACACACAAGGAGGTGAGTGTTCTTGGCGTTCATCGTTGTTGAAGAAGGAGAATCGATCGAAAGCGCGCTCAGACGTTTCAAAAGGAAAGTCCAGCAGCAGGCTATCATCAAAGAGATCAAAAAGCACTCGATCTACTACAAGCCCGGTGAGAAAAAAAGAATGAAGGCCGCTCAAGCCCGCAAGCGGATGCGCAGGCGCATGAAGAGAGAGCGAGATATCGAGTATTAGGATTTTCCCTTGACTTTAAGCAAAAAACCATCTTAAATTTAAACAATTATTTTTTCACAAGCAGGAATGGCGTTGGATCTTGAGGAAATTCAGACTATAAAGAAACCCTCCTGGCTGAAGGTGAAATTCCCTTCCGAGCCCAACTTTTTTCACGTCTCCAAAATCCTGAAGAAAGAAAAACTTCACACCATCTGCCAGAGTGCGAAATGCCCCAATATCTCTGAATGCTGGTCGAAAAAAACGGCGACTTTCCTGATACTTGGAGATGTCTGCACGCGCGAGTGTGCATTCTGTGGAGTAAAAAAAGGCCTCCCCTCTGGTTTGTATCCCGATGAGCCTGATCAAGTCGCAGATGCCGCTGGACTTCTGGGCCTCCGTTATGCGGTTGTCACATCCGTCACGCGGGATGACCTGCCAGATGGAGGAGCATCTGTATTCGCTGGAACAATACAAGCCCTCAAAGACAAAAATCCCGGAATCAAAGTTGAAGTGTTGATTCCAGATTTTCAAGGCAACACAGCGTCCCTGGAGACAGTTATCCGTGCCCAGCCGGATATTTTGAATCACAATATCGAGACCACCGAGTCCGGCTATCCCCGGATCAGAAGGCGCGTGGAGAATTACAGGCAGTCTTTGAAAGTTCTGAACAAAGCCAAGGAGCTGGGCGCTGTCACCAAATCAGGACTCATGGTGGGTCTTGGAGAAAACAGAGAGGAAATCTTCCGTTCCTTTTCTGACCTGAGAAAAGCCGACTGCGACCTTTTGACCATCGGCCAGTACCTCCAGCCCTCCAGATCGCATGTGCCTGTCAGGAAATACTATTCCCCTGATGAATTCAAAGAATTGAAGCGGATGGCCCTGGAATTGGGATTTAAGGATGTCGAATCGGGTCCTCTGGTGAGAAGTTCGTACATGGCTCACAGGATGTACAATTCCTTGCAGGAACGAGCGAACTGACAATGCGTTATCTGATATTTACCGATATCCACGGAAACCTGGAAGCTCTGCTCGTTCTCCTCAAATACGCTCAGAAAAGAAAGATCGACCACTACATCTTTCTCGGCGACCTGGTAGGGTACGGCGCCGACCCCAATGAAATCATCCAGAAGGTGCGCGCACTCAAGCCTCTCTCTATAATCCGGGGAAATCATGATAAAGCGGTCTGCGACCATGACTCTATCCAGACCTTTAATCCGATCGCGGCAGCGGCAATCCACTGGACCAAAAAAAACGTCAAGAAAAAAAATATGGAGTACCTCTGCAATTTGAAAAAGGGGCCGGTCACCATCCATAACCATATCATGCTCTGCCATGGAGCGCCGTTTGACGAAGACCATTATATCTTTGGCGAATTCGATGCCGCAGAAGCCTTCGCGCATGTGACCACCCCTCTCTGCCTTTTCGGCCACACGCACTTTCCTTTTGTTTACACCGAAAAAGATCACATTGTGGACGGGACATTTCTCTCCGGAGACAGTAACGAAATAAAGCTGGAGGAGGGCACGAAGTATCTCATCAACCCGGGTTCAATCGGACAGCCCCGGGACAGGGACAACCGGGCCGCTTTTGCCATTTACGACTCCGACACAAAAAAAATCAAGTTCTACCGCATGGAGTATGAAATCAGAGAAGCCCAGAGAAAAATCCTGGAAGCCGGACTGCCTTCCGCTCTTGCGGAGAGACTCGCTCTGGGAATTTAAGCCTTGCCTCTGTATTACACCCTCCTGGATATCCCGAAAGGCAGAATTTTCCTGGCCAAAACCGAAAAAGGGATGAGCTTCTCCACTTTCTTGAAGAACCAGAATACGCTCAAGGAGATCAAAGGCTCCATCACAAAAAAGGGAATTCTCCTCGAGCTCGACGATGAGCGGTTCGCGACAGAAAAAAAGCTTTTCAAAAGGTATTTCGAGGGAAAAAGAGAGGATTTTGCTTCTCTTCCGCTCGATCTTTTTATCGGCACTCCCTACCAGAGGAAAGTCTGGCTGGAGGCGAGAAAAATTCCTTATGGCCAAACATCCACCTACAAATCTCTCGCCCTCAGATTGAAACATAAGGGATACAGGAGTGTCGGTCACGCGATGGGCCGCAATCCACTTCTCATCATCATCCCCTGCCACCGGGTACTCGGGTCGGACGGCAGCCTGACAGGCTTCGGATTGGGACTGGAATTCAAAGAGTACCTCCTTCGACTGGAAAAAGACAATTCCCAACCGTAAATCCTCGAATGGGGAGAGCAGCACAGACAGCTGTGAGGGCAGGACTGCGCGTCGCATCCGAGGTCGAACACTTCAATACACCAGCCCTCAGCACACTGATGACCTTTTTCTCGCACCTTGACAGCCATACGGAATGACTTTAGTATGGGGGCTGTCAAACAGGGTCCCCGCAATGTCCGTTCTGAGAGCTGAAAAACTGACCAAAAGATTCAACCACAGGATTGTCGTCAAGGAAGTGGATATCGAAGTCCGTTCCGGAGAGATCATCGGTCTTCTCGGGAGGAACGGGGCCGGCAAAACTACAACTTTCCAGATGATCGCGGGCCTCATCAAGCCAGATTCCGGAGAAATATTCCTCGACGAGAGAGACATATCCCGCCATTCAAGTCCCGACAGGTCCGCCGCGGGAATCACCTATCTTCCTCAAGAACATTCTGTTTTCCTGAAAGCCACTGCCATGAACAACCTTATGCTCGTCCTCGAGCTTCAACCCCTCAAAAAGAAAGAGCGCGAAAAAATCGCAAGAAAACTTCTGGAAGAGCTGGGGCTTGAAGAGATTTCCAAACAACCGGCTTACAGCCTCTCCGGAGGGGAACGGAGGAGACTCGAGATCTGCCGTTCTCTCGTCCTGAATCCGAAATTTCTTCTTCTGGATGAACCGTTCACCGGGATCGATCCTTTGACCATTGTCGAACTCCAAAAAATCATGACGCGGCTGAAAACAAAGGGAATCGGTATAGTCATCTCTGACCACAATGTCCGGGATGTCTTAAAAGCGGCTGACCGGGCCTACATCATTGACAACGGAGAACTTCTCATCCACGGAACTCCTCAGGAGGTCTCATCGGACGAAACGGCGAAAGAAAGGTTTCTCGGGAAAAGTTTCAAGCTCGGGGATGAGGTGGAGTCCGTTTATTCCTGATAGAAAATAAAGTCGCCCAGAGTCTCCCCGAGGAAAAGACGGAAAAAGAAGAAATACACCAGCAGAATGATCAGGTACAATCCCACAACCGGAAGCGTAGATACAGAGAGAAGGGAATACAGAGTCACTCCGATCAAGCGAGAGGCCACCCAGAGGGCCACAAGCCAGAGAATGGCCATAGAAAACAGGTCGAAGGCCCTGGATTTCAAACGCATGACAAAGCGTGAGGGAGGCCGTTTCACAACGATCTTTTTTTCCGGTTCAGGCTTTTCTTCCAATTGAGGAGCTTTTTCTTCAGCTTTCTCTGGAGGACTGACTTTCTCTTCAGGAATCGAGACCTCCTCCTCTTCCGGGATTTTTTCTTGAGGAACGACTTCTTCTGCTTCAGGGATGGAAACCTCTTCAGCTTCAGTGACTTCTTGGGGAGGAATCACCTCCTCTTCTTCAGGAACAGCTTCCTGTTGGGGGGGAATCTCGTCCGGCTCCTCGTGAACAACTTGTTCAGGCTCAGGGGGGACCTCCTTCATTTCTTCTTCCTTCGTATCCTCGAACTGAGGAGGCACAGTATCCTTCATTTTCTCTGCCCAGGGCGGAAGTTCAGCTTGTGTATCCGTGATTTTTCTTGGTGCCTGGTCTTGCGTTTCGAGGATCTTCTCTTCAGGGACTGAAGATTCTTCTGTCTCTCTCTTTTTTTTAACATCTTTTACGAATCTTTCAATGTCTTCCTTTTCCTTTTCTTCAAGGTCGATGAGCTCCTCAGGAGAGACATCCCTCTGAGGAGTCTCTTCCGCTTCCTCCTTTTCTTCCAATCCTTCTTCTGGAGTTGGCAGGACTTTCTGCTCAAAGGCCCGCGCTTTCTCTGCGCGCTCTTTCTTCACAGAATCTAAGAATTTATCAATGTCTTTTTTCTCTTTATCCTCTTCGTCTGATACATAACCCAGGTCTTCCGCTTCTCCACGTTTTTCTTCATCAAGAGGCGGCTCGGGCTCTTTCTCTTCCGGAGGTGTTTTCATGTATTCAGGAAGCTCGGCTTCCTCCGCTGGCGTGATATGAGCCGGTTCTTTCTCTTCCTCTTCTCTATCCGGGTCCTGGGAAGGCTCTTCTCTCTCTTTTTCCACGGGAGGCTCCTCCAGGATGGCTCCTTCCTGTGGAGCGGAGACGTCTTGCTCGTCTTCCAGGGGAGGAACCTGGTCTTCATCAAAAGCCTCTGGCTCTTCCTCTCCTTCTCTCGGGAAGGACTTCAGAATCGCTTCCATCTCCTCCCGGTCTTTGGTCCGCGCATCAGGGATCTTGTCCAGGTCTTCAGTCTCGAATTTCAAAGATTCGATCTTGAGTTTGGATTCTTTTTCCTCTTCGGCTTCAGAAATCTTCTCTTCCTCGGACGGAGGAGCCTCTTCGCTTTCGGGAATTTCCCCTTCCTTTGTCTTGGCGAATTCTTCAGTTGCCGGTTCTTCTTCCTCCTCGGAAGCCGCACGGATTGCAGGGCTCTCGCTCTCCTCTTTCTCCTCTATCTCTGAAGCCTGTTCCTTTTCCTTATCTTTTTTTTCTATTTCCTCTTCTTCCTCTGCAGGCATCTTCTCGTCTGCAACCTCGTCCTCTTTTTCTGCTGGCTTTTCCTCGCCAGCTGCTTCTTCCGCAGGCTCCGTAACCTCCTTTTCTTCTACTGTTTTCTTTTTTGCAGCCTTCGACGCTTTCTTTTCTTTTTTTGCGGATTTCGAGGCCTTCTCCTCTTTTTCCTCTGGGGCGGCTTCTCTCTCTTCTGATTTTTCTTCTTCTTTTAAAGCTTCCGATTCTTCATCTGAAACGTCTATTATTTTTTCTCCAGGAATTTCTTCTTCTATGGATTCGTCCTCGGGAAAAAGAAGTTGGGTTCCGCAGTTCGAACAATACTCGGAGGATTCGTCGATGATTGCTTTGCAGTAAGGGCACCTTCGGATAGCCATCACCCTATATATAGACCGAAACCGGTGTGTTGTCAATCACGGTTCAAGAGAATATCCAGCTGTCCGGGTTTGATCAAAAAGACGGTGCGGGATGCCTGCATTCAGGAATTGAATAAGAGGAAAACAGAAGAAAAGTAACACAGTCTATCAGTCAAGACGACCGATAGACACACGGTTATTTCAACCGCACCGGTGTCACCGCGGCCGAGCGAAAGAAGTGCGGCAATCTCAACCTTACTGGTGACACTGCGAACGACAGAAGGGAGTGCGGCAATCTCAAAAAAAAGATGAAATAAGTAGGTTAAAGATGCCAAGGATTATTCACAGAAAAAATTGACAACTGAGGGGAAATTGAAGAAAATAGATGGGCTGGGCGATTAACTCAGTTGGCCGGTTTTTCCCCTTTCTGTTTCGCCTGAAATATCTTTTATATCAGTAACTTAGAGATAATGCGTCGGAAGTAGATGGAAGCAAAATGAAGCTGTGAGAAGTTCTTTGGTCAAACTTGCCGATTTGCTAATTTCGAAATTCTATTATCTTTCTATCTTCTTTATCTTTTTCAGGAAAATGGCCTTTCCTTCTAATTGATCGAGAATCAGTATTGCTCTGTGCGATGGGTCCGGGTGACCATGCTTCTTCATATCCCAGGGAAATTCTGTCTTAATCCCGTAAGCATTGTCAAAATTATCTATAAAAAAGATTCCCTGGGGGGTCTTTATCCTCCAAAGTGGGCCATCAGGACTACAAACATTCGAAGACAGGAGAACTCTCTCTATTTCATCTACGATAATTGAGTATCCAACGGCTTTCCGCAATATCTCTTTGACCTGAGATTCTGTCTTAAAGGGTCTGCATTTTGCGCCTTCTGTGAGAAACGTGATCCCACCCAATAGTCCAGAGTCTTGCACCTTTCCTATGGCAACAGGCTTTCCATTTTCATCTTCAATTTTCAGAAGATAATAATGGAGTGAAGGCGATGTTGACAACAAATCTTTGACTTTTATAATCTGCGTTACTTCCAAACTTGGATTATCCCCTGTAAACTTAACCATGATTTTTGAAGGATCCTCACCTATTATCACATGCTTTCCCCTGCTTTTTTCGCCCCACAAATTTTCTACCGCAAAGCGGAAGTCCTCGATTATTTCGAAGTCTGTTTTTGGATAAGGGTATGGAACGTACGAACCGGAACTGGGATCCGATAGGATTTTTAGTGGGATTGGACGTGGCTTTTTATCAGCATAAAGTTGCGCAAAGCCCACTAAATGTAAAATGATTATGATAAATAATATTCTTTTTAATTTCATTTTTTCCTCCTTCTTAATTATACAATAATTGGGGGCGGATCTTCCCCGCCTTCCGGGTCTTCTCCGTAAATTATTCCGTCTCTTTCGTGAAATTCCCTAAGACCTTCTCTGCCCTGGTCTTCATACGAATAATAACCAGCCCCATGGACAACTGCACAATTTATTCCATCCATTGGTGTAAACCAACTATATTTCCAATCTCCCACTGAAACATATTTGCTTAGGCCGTCATTCGGATCGTTGAAATAAATGCCCTCGGCCAAGGGACGGAAATCTTCATATTCACTCCACCTATAGCCCTTCATAATAACTGCATGGGTGCCATTTAAAACTATTGGTATATTAGGAATCCTATCGCTAATTGACGCTACCTGGGAAGCTATCGCCATGTCTTTTTGTTTTGAACTATAATATCTGGAATATCCAGTGTCTGATGTAAATTGTGTAATTCCTTGAGCTATCCTGTATGGATCTGAACCATGCCAACCGATTAAATCCGCAATATCTTCTTGTTCCGGATAGAGACTTTGGTAATTAGCCCACATCTGAACGCAGGCAGCCCCACACCAGCCGAAATACATTTGATTAATCGCAGGAACCGGCAAAATTTTATTTTTCTCACTCGTAAAATCAAGACAACTGTTTAAAACAGCCGTAAGCAGAATCATCAAGCTGATTGTAAAGTATTTTTTAAGCGGCCATGTACAAATGATTTTTTTTGTCGAATAATACGTGAAACTGTTTCTTTTCTTTTTTTTCACTTTTCCCTCCTTTTTTTAAAATGGACTTAGCAATGATTTCGTGAAAAGAGATGCACAAATCCCTTCGGTCCTAATCAAAGTAAAATTGTAAAGGTTTTAGGTCCCAATCATCATGTGCAATATAATGCCTTCTGGATTATTTGTCAATGGCTAAGAGGAGCTTCCACAGGCTGAGTCGCATAATTAACTACTATGTCAATTTTCCCAAAAGAGTTTTTTTGTCGAACTGTGGAAAAAGTTTTAAAATATAAAAAAAAGTGAAGATCTTCCTCTTCCGATGCCCTGGCTGCTTGAGTACTCTGCACCTGCGGACAAAGGATCAATCCGGCCTATACATCGTGAAATGCACCACATGCAAAATTGAATACGAGGTCAAGGAAATTGTGGAATCAGAGCATTTCTCGATCAAACCGAGAAGCAAGCCAAGCTGAGATACGACATAATCGGGCATAAAAGGGAGAAATAAGACACCACACTGAAAAAAATTGCAAATCATGAACTGTAAAACCTATCTTAAAAAAGAAGGGTCTTTTTTAGCGCAAGCCCTCTCTCGTCTCCTTTTCCTCGTGGTTTTCTCGTTTCAAAAGAGAGAGGGCTGGTTTTTTTATAAAGAAAATAGAATCGCTTGGAGATTCGAAGGCCTTCTGGCGATAAAAAGACACTAAGTGGATAACTACACTTTCACAATTGACTATTAATAGATAGTAGGAATAAAATTAATAAAGGAATAAGGGGAGGTTGAAATGAAAAAATATGTTGTTCTTTTTTTCGTGAGGTGAAAAATGAACGATATGGAGAAAGAAAGACTGAGGCTTCTTCACAAGATTGTGGAGGGATTGAGGGTTAAGCCGGCTTATCTCCTACTCTTTGGAATCCTCGTTGTATTCTTGTTCATCGTTAGCATATTCGCATGGTCCAACAGGAACAGTATTCAAGTAGTTATCGCATGTCTTGCCGTCATCGTGGTTGCACTGATCCTGGCCGCCCACATAATTCGAGTAGTGGAGACCACGGGACGCGTCCCCAAAGGCCAGCGCCAAGTAATGGAGCAACTCCTCGCACTCGGTACAAAAGAAGACATCCCCATAAGTAAGGCCAAAACCATACGGTGGGCAAAGAAGTGGAATTGCCGATGGACGTACTTGTCGGAGAGCGGGAAACTCCTCCCGTATGTGGATGATAACGTCACGTTCGATCTGGATAGAATCGATACAGAGCATGGTCTCGTGGTTGGTCGCGGTGACTTACCTTACCTGGGAGGCACGACTTACCAGTTGTTCGGACGCATCTCCAAGCGGGATATGGGACTGCTTTTCTATAGGGGTCGCGGAGAGATAGAGGCCCTTATGGGGATCATCATACTGCGAATGAAAACGAACGGGGATGTTTACGGCTGGTGGCTCGGTATCGGGAAGGAGAACATGGACATTGGAGGTCGGTTCACGTGGACAGAGGCACGCAGAGACCCTCAGTTTAGTCCCCGGGAATACGATGTGAGCAAAGATCCCCCGGTACAGAGCGTCGCGTTTCCACGGTAAAGGAATCCTCGTTCTGATGACGGGACGTTCGGGTGTCCCGCGCACCTAAATCCGGCGATCTTCATTTGTGGCACAGCATTCTCATCTCGAAGGAGCCGTGAGCGGTGGGCCCGGAGGCCCCCGGGATCAGAAGGACGCTGAGCGTTGATCGCCTCGATAGGGAGACGCGGGAGGGGGAAGGAAATTCTCAGAAAGGGAATAAAGCGAAATAAAAGGGAATAATAAGACATCGCGCTGAAAAAAATTGCAAATCATCAACTGCAGAACCTATCTTACAAAAGAGGGGATCTTCGCAGGCCCTCTCTTGCCTCCTAATTTCCCATGGTTTTTTTCTCACCAGAGAGAGGGCTAATTGTAAGGATGCTGAGCGTGATATCGCCTCGATAGAGAGACGTGAGAAGGGGAGGGAAATTCTCATGGCAAGAATCAAGCTGAGAGAATTCAGTGATAAAGTTATAACGAGCGATGTAAAAACGGCTTTTTGGATATCCTGGCTTGCCTTTATTGTTGTAGTTGGCTTCACATTTATTTTCTTCAAATATAAAGGTGATTTTCTAAGAAGCATATTTGTTGAAGCTCATGGGATTTTATTTGATCTTTTCGTGATAGCAACTTTCATTTTATGGCTGAATAAAAAAGCTGAGAAAAGACGCAATATTCAAAGATGGCAAGAGGAAATCGATGATTATAGAGGCTGGGATGAAAAGGAAGCAGCTTTTAGGATAGCAGGTAATATTAAAAGGTTAAATAGAAATGGGATTACTGAAATATGTTTACGTGATTGTTTTTTGAAAGGCGCAAATCTTGAGTTGCCAGATCTTGGGAAGGCAATTCTCACAAGAGCAAATCTTGAGAAAGTAGATTTTGGAGATGCATATCTTGATGGAGCAGACCTCAGGGGAACAAATCTTGAGGTAGCAAGTCTCAGGGATGCAAGTTTCTTAGCAGCAGATCTCAGTGGAGCACGAGGATTAACTATAGAACAGCTTTCACAGGTGAAAACGTTATATCAAGCCACATCAGATCCGGAGCTATGGAAACAGATAAAAGAGAAATATCCTCATCTTTTAGAAATGCCAAAATTTCCCAAGGAGGAAAAATGAGGCGAGTGGAGACCAGCTTATCCTGGTCTCCCGAGAATAAGAAAACGCTGAGCGTAACATCACTTCATAAAAGAGACGATTAGAGTCAAATAAATTTCTCAGGGGAGGAGGGAAAAATTAGAAATACGAATAGCAGTATAGTAGAAAAAGCTGCCGTATTTATAGACGCTGGTCATTATCATTATCATTTATTTGGAAAATGGAGAATTGATTACAAAAAATTAATTTATTATTTTGAATATCGAAGATTTAATCCAATTATTAAATTCTATTATGAGGGAATGATAACCGAGCAGAGTTACTTCTCACGCAATTTAGATGCTTCCTTTGAAGAGTTTAAAGAAGCAAGAAAAGCAAAGAAAAATTATTTCAGGACTCTTCGATCCTTTGATTTTATTGTTCGTCATAAACCAGTCCATAGAATATATGATCATCGGGCAGAGAAATATATATTTAAATGTAATTTTGACGTAGAAATAGCAATTGATTCCATGGATACCGTTTTTACTAAGGAAATAGGTGCGTTTATTATTTGTAGCGGAGACGGGGATCTAATTAAATTAGCAAAATATCTAAAGGGAAAAGGGAAAAAAGTAATTATTGTAGGATTCAAGAAAAATACAAATTAGGGCTTAATTGAAACTGCCCATGAAGTAATATTCTTAGAGGCAATTAAGCATAGGATTGAATTTGTATAAAATAAAAAAGGCTCGCATCGCGAGCCCTTTTTCTTTCGCCCAATGGTTTCCCACTGAACTTTCGTCTTTCAATACTAATATACGTATTTAGTGACATATTTGTCAATAATTATTAAAAAAAATTAAAAGAACTAAAGAAATTTAATGCCTAAGCGCCAAGAAGGTCCCCGCCGAGATAAGAAAACCGGCTTTTATTATTTCGATGAATATGTGGGCCTGGGTGATGACAAGCAGCGGATCCGGTTCTCGCTGAAGACAAAGGATCCGGATAAAGCCCGCTGGCGCTGGGAACAGGAATACAGAAAGCACTGGTCCAAATACTACGGGGTCGAGTCGCCGGCGACCACTTCCAGGATTTCGTTCGGAGATCTGGCCAACGAGTTCATTGAGTACGAGCGGACCGTTAAAAAGGTCAAAGAGTGGGAGACCATCAAGAACCGACTCCGGATTGTCCATGAGCTCTGGGGGGATATCCCCGTCAGCGAGATTGACAAGGACCGACTCATCGAGCTCGACGAGCACCCGAGAAGCCTTCCGATCAGCGGAGAGAAGAAGGGGAGATCTGAGGCCACTATCAATTACTATTTCGGGTTCCTGAAGACGTTCTTCAATTATGCTATCCGGAAAAACCACCTTCTCGAGAATCCGGTGAAAGAGGTCCGGCCGTACACGGTCGACGAGAAGCGCCGGGAATACACGCGGAGGAGCTCGAGAGGATCCTGGACGCAGCTGATCGCGTTGAGCGGGAATCACAGCGAAACGCCCGGGCCCAGAAGTACGTGAAAAGGATCATCCTGCTGCTGCTTTATACCGGCATGAGAGCCGGGGAAGTCCTCAACCTCAAATGGGAGAATGTCGGAAAAGACAGGATAACCGTGAAGCGGACCGAGACGAAACAGAAGAAGGAGAAAGTCATTCCACTAACCGACGGCGTGCGGGAGATCCTGGAGGAGCTACGGGATCACAGAAGGCGGGACGGCTATGTGCTGCCGCTGGGAAAGAGAGGAAAGAAAGTCGACCTAAGCCATGTGATTTGGAAGATCCGGAAATACTCCGGAGTCCAGGATTTCATCTTCCATAACCTCCGCCACACGGCCTCGACGATCATGGTCTCGGAGGCCCTGGGGAAAGGCGTGGGTCTTGCTGATGTGATGAAGATTCTGGGCCACAGCCAGGTCGAGACAACGATGAGATATCTCCACGCCGACTTCGAGCGAATGAAGGCGGCCATGGAGGCCCTGGAGAGGAAAACAAAAAAGAAATGAAAGGGGGGATACAATGAATTATTCATCGGTGGATATAACAGTTCAGAGGATCAGAACTTATTTGATCAATGCCCTGGAAGAATGCGAAAATAACGACGTGGTCAAGGAGCACCTGCAGGACAAGATCGAAGAATTCGTAAAAGAGATAGACAAAGAAATAAATAAACTCACCATGAAAAAGTTATGAGGCAGGACGTAATTGTTGACATGAGCAGAGAGAAAAACTATATTAAGCAGGATGTAAAGATGGCCAGGATATCAGCTTAAAGAAGAGCCGGTAAGTCAGTTTTTAGTTAAACTCGAAAATCGAGGATGTGTAAATCGTTCATAAATAATCAGATATATTTCACTTTGGCTGGGCGATTAACTCAGTGGAAGAGTGCTACCTTCACACGGTAGAAGTCACAGGTTCAAATCCTGTATCGCCCACCATTCATTTCGTTCAATATCAGTAGAATAAAAATTTACATTATTTTTTGCCTTCCGATTTCGTTTAATATTGGTGTTTTTTAGCCACAATCTTAGCCTCAAATAAATTCAGATATTTCATGCTTTCTTTGATATCAATCGGTTAGA
>JABAOH010013412.1_pt1 | contig 46951 bp, 32 predicted proteins | sample 7062181 | NCBI WGS metagenome assembly JABAOH01 (sample SAMN14538630, study PRJNA623070) | marine sediment metagenome | biome: marine biome [ENVO:00000428]; feature: marine pelagic biome [ENVO:01000023]; material: deep marine sediment [ENVO:00002113]; isolation source: pool of 5 deep marine... | reverse complement strand
GATGGAGTGGAATTAGCCGTGCGTGATCCCGATTATCTTAATTTGTCTGAATTAATTAATCTTCTCAAAAAAAATAGTCTGCCAGTGCCAGCCGTTGGCACTGGTCAGGTGTATGGCGAGGAGGGGCTGTCTTTTACCCATCCAGATGAATTGGTTCGTAGCAAAGGCATAGAACGTATCAAAAAACATATTAAACTGGCAAATGATTTAGATGCCGTCGTCATTATTGGTCTGGTGCGTGGAAAATATGGATCAAATATGAGCAAAGATAACGCAGAAAGTTTGATGATCGAAGCCTTAAAGGAATGTGCCTTTGAAAATGAATCGGTTAAAATCGCAATTGAGCCTTTAAATCGCTATGAGACAGACCTAATTAATACGGTTCAGTCAGGATTGGAAATTTTAGATAAAATCAAATCGGAAAATGTTGGACTACTCCTCGATACTTTTCACATGAACATCGAAGAACCATCAATCATCGAGAGTATTTTTTCTGCCAGAAATAAGCTGTTCCATTTTCATGTTGCCGATTCGAATCGCTGGTATCCAGGAGCGGGGCATATTGATTTCAGAAAGATCATTGATACTTTGGTTGAAATTAATTACCAGGGATTCATCTCAGCCGAGATAATGCCGATACCCGATCCTGATACGGCTGCTGAAAAGACAATTCTTAATATGAGAAAATTTTCAAAATAGTTCGATAAAATGACATGAATCGCAGCGAACTAAAAACTTGACTTTTTCAAAATTATTGTTTAATTTTCATGTTCTAAATTTTCAAAAAATCATCAATGCAGAATTGTAATAATAAATATCTTTCTAACTCTTTTTTCTCTAATCACAAAATTAATAGCACGCCTATCATTTATCTTTATCAAGTTTTTATCTCGTTATGAATAGCAATCTCGTTCTCGAAATGCATCATATCCTTAAGACTTTCCCTGGAGTCGTTGCTTTGGACGATGTCCGTTTCGGGCTTCGCAAGGGAGAGGTGCATATTCTTCTTGGTGAGAATGGAGCTGGCAAGTCCACTCTGGTGAAGATTCTGAGTGGCGCCTATCAAAAGACCAGCGGTCGAATTTTTCTGGAAGGTAAAGAAATTGAAATCAGGAATCCCAAACATGCGAAAGAACTTGGTATTAGTACTATTTATCAGGAGTTCAACCTCATTCCGCATTTGGCTGTTGGAGAGAATATCTTTCTCGGTCAAGAACCAGTCCTGGCTCTGGGAATCATTGATCGGCAACAAGTGTATGAAGCAGCTCAAAAAATTTTAGTTGATTTAGGAGTTGAAATCAGTGCCCGTAGTTTGGTCAAAGATTTGGGCATAGCCCAGCAGCAGATGGTCGAGGTTGCCAAAGCACTCTCGTTGGATGCGAAAATTCTCATTATGGACGAGCCGACTTCTGCTTTAACAGAGCATGAAATCGAAGAGCTTTTTGCTACAATTCAGCGATTGAAAAATAAGGGCGTATCCATCATTTACATTTCCCATCGATTAGAAGAACTGTTTCAGATTGGAGATAGAGTTACGGTCTTGCGAGATGGAAAATATATTGGCACTCAGGAAATTTGCAAAGTCACAAAGTCAGAATTGATTCGCATGATGGTGAATCGAGAGGTGAAGGAGCAATTTCCCAAACAAAAAATAAAACGTGAAGAAGAACTCCTCCGTGTCGAAGATTTAAATAAAAAAGATGAATTAAACAATATCAGCCTTTCCCTGTTTCAGGGTGAAGTTTTGGGGATCGCTGGGCTGTTAGGATCAGGACGAACAGAATTAGCCAGGGTAATATTTGGCGTTGATAAAATCGATTCTGGGAAAATTTATGTTAAAGGGCAATCTCAAAATATCAAATCACCACGTGCCGCCATCAATTTGGGGATCGCATTTCTCACCGAAGATCGGAAATCACAGGGATTAGTCCTAAACCTCTCGATTAAAGAAAATATTTGCCTGCCCAGTATAGAGCGGTTTTCAAAATTTAGCATTGTAAATAGGCATGAGGAAAATATGGCTACCAATCGATACGTCAAAGAACTGCGAATTAAAACCCCCAGTCTGAATCAGAAAGTGATGTTTCTAAGCGGAGGGAATCAACAGAAAGTCGTTGTGAGTAAGTGGCTCTGCTCACAAGCCGATATTTTTATCTTTGATGAACCCACTCGAGGTATCGACGTGGGTTCGAAGGTTGAGATTTACCAATTAATGAATCGACTGGTCGCAGAAGGTGTGGCGATTATCATGATATCATCAGATTTACCTGAAATTTTGGGAATGAGCGACCGAATTTTAGTGATGCACCAGGGCAGGATCGCAGGTAAATTTCTTGCCGAAGAAGCAACGCAAGAAAAGATTTTGCAGTGCGCGTTAGGGGAATAATATGGAGACGAAAAATTTTTTATTACATTATGGGCGACAGTTTGGTACATTAATCGGACTGATTGTTTTATGTTGCGCGCTCTGGATTTTAACACCTTTCTTTTTAACTGTCTCGAATTTGTTAAATATCGCCCAGCAGACATCCATCAACGCTATCATTGCTGTGGGCATGACCTTTGTTATCATTACTGCTGGTATTGATTTGTCGGTGGGATCCATCCTTGCCTTTTCTGGAGTGGTATTGGCAAAGATGATACATCTCGGCATCCCTCTCCCTATCGCAATTGTGTTCGGGCTGGCAGTCGGTTTTTTATGTGGTTTGGTTAATGGATTGTTAATCACACATGGCCGACTTCCCCCGTTCATTTCCACTTTGGGTATGATGAGCGTTGCCCGTGGCGCAGCGCTCCTTTCTACGCAAGGCAGACCAGTCTCTGGATTTTCAAAATCATTCCGTTTTCTGGCAACAGGTGAAATTCTTCATATTCCCACGCCCGTTATCATTATGGTGCTGGTTTACATAGTTGCTCATTTTATCCTAACACGAACAAAGTTAGGTCGATACACGTTTGCTATCGGTGGGAATGAGGAAGCTGCGATTTTGTCAGGAGTGAATGTCAAGTTCTACAAAACTACGGTCTACGGACTTTGCGGCATGTTAAGTGGATTGGCAGCGGCTATTCTCACAGCGCGTCTCAATTCTGCCCAACCTATTGCTGGGATTATGTATGAATTGGATGCTATAGCAGCAACTGTCATCGGGGGAACCAGTCTCATGGGTGGTCAAGGAACAATTATCGGAACTCTGATTGGAGCTTTTATAATGGGCGTGCTAAGAAATGGGCTAAATCTGTTGGGTGTCTCTTCATTTATTCAACAAATTGTTATCGGTTCAGTGATCATTATTGCCGTGTTGGTGGATATGACGTTAAAAAAGCAAAGGAGTTAATTTCAAAAATGGAGGATAAGTAACGATGAAAAAATATGTATTGATTGTGACTATTTTCATGATTTTGCCAGCTATATTGTTTTTTAACTGTCAGCGATCAGAAAAGACAGCTATTAAAAGACCAACCATTGCCATCGTCATGAAAACATTGAACCATCCTTTTTTTATTGATATGCAGCAAGGAGCAGAAGATGCAGCTAAAAAAGTAAACATCAATTTAATCGTTCAGGCAGCCGAACGAGAAGTCGATGTTGAAAAGCAGATGCAGATTATTGAAAATTTGATTCAAAGGAAAGTCGATGCGATCTGCGTGGCGCCCAGTGGCTCCAGGGAACTTGTTCCAGTAATTGTTAAAGCCAATGAAGCAGGGATTCCTGTATTAACTGTCGATACCCGTATCGATTCAGCCACATTAGCCGAGGCTGACGGTAAAGTTGTGACTTACATTGGCTCTGATAATTTTGAAGGTGGTCGAATCGCAGGGAAATATGTGGTGGCACAGCTAAGCGAACAAGGCAAAGTTGCTATTCTCGAAGGAATTCCAGGGCATGAGACAGGTGATGCTCGATTGAGAGGATTTCATAAAGCTGTGGATAATGTGGCGGGTATTGAGGTTGTTGCCTCTCAGACCGCTAACTGGGAAAGGGACCAGGGATTTAATGTATTTCAAAACATTCTTCAATCACATCCAGAAGTCCAGGCGTTATTCGCCTGCAATGATTTAATGGCACTTGGAGCGATTGAAGCCATAGCAGCAGCAAGAAAAACAGGAGAAATTGTAGTCGTTGGTTTTGATGCGATAAAAGATGGACGCGATGCAATCCGAGAAGGGAAAATGAAGGCGTCTGTGGCTCAGCATCCTTATGAAATGGGAAAGCTTGCCATTGAAAATGCCTATCGTGTTATCAAAGGGGAAAGTATTCAACAGTATATTCCCGTTACAATTGAATTAATAACCAGAGAAAACGTTGATCTGTAAAATAAACCTTTCGAAGGTTTGGATCCTTCGAAAGGTTCCGAAATTGATTATAAAGAAATAAAAAGGAAGATCAATATGAATCATGAAAAAATTCGCTTTGGCGTCATTGGTATTGGTAGAATCGGTAAAATTCATACCGAAAATCTGGTGAACCGAATCCCCGGGGCTGAAGTGGTCGCCGTTTCAGATGTCTTTTCGGATGAGTTAGCAAAAGTTGCGAAGCAATTCAACATCCCGAAGAGTTTTTCAGATTACAAAGAAATTCTGAAACTTCCAGATATTGATGCAATTGCCATCTGTTCTCCAACAAATACGCATTATCCGATTATTCTGGAAGCATCCGCTGCTGGTAAGCACATTTTCTGTGAAAAGCCCATCGATTTATCTATTGAGAAGATAAACAAAATCAATGAAGCAACAGAAAAGCATGGTGTTAAGTTAATGGTGGGGTTTAATCGCCGTTTCGATCCCAATTTTTTGAAGGTTTATGAAATAGTGAAATCTGGAAAAGTAGGCGAGCCACATGTCTTACGGATTACCAGCCGTGATCCTGCTCCGCCACCGGAGGAATATATTCGTTCATCGGGCGGGCTGTTCCTGGATATGACGATTCATGACTTTGACATGGCACGATATTTAATGAACAGCGAAGTCACTGAAGTTTATGCCAGAGCGAATGTCCTGGTCGATCCTATGTTTGAGAAAGCTGGTGATTGGGATACAGCCATTGTCATGTTGACGTTTGAGGATGGCGCCATGGGAGCGATTGATAACAGTCGGCAGGCGGTTTATGGCTACGACCAGCGGGTCGAGGTGTTCGGTTCAGAAGGGATGGTGACGGTGAAAAACAATACGCCTGATAATCACATTTATTTTGATAAAAAAGGAACGCATTCATCATTGCCACTCAATTTTTTCATGCAANNCACACCTGATAATCATATTTACCTGAACCGATCAGGGACGCATTCCGCCTTACCTTTGAACTTTTTCATGCAGAGATATACCGAATCGTATTTGAAAGAGATGCAGGTATTTGTTGAATCGATTAAAAATGATACAATACCCCCAGTCACAGGAAAGGATGGATTGTTAGCCGTCATGATTGGTCTGGCAGCCATGAAATCGGTGAAAGAACATCGAGCTGTGAAGATAAAAGAAATTTATTGAGATAAGACGATGGAGTCCACTTCCGAAGTGGACTCCATCGTCTCATTTTTTTCAAAGGAGTCTAACAATATGGTCAAAAAGCTGAACGTGGGCGTGATCGGTCTGGGACGTCTGGGTAAAGTCTATGCTATCGATTTAGCCCAACGTGTGCCCAATGCTAATTTAGTTGCTGTGGCAGATTTACAGGACAAACTAGCCGAATCGTTTGCTAAAGAATTTAACATTCCGAAATGGTATAACACCCACCATGATTTGATTGCAGATAAGGAAGTCGATGCTGTTGCGGTTATCACTTCAACGAGCACGCACAAAGAGGTTGTCGTTGATGTAGCGAAGAGTGGGAAGGCTATTTTTTGTGAGAAACCGATTTCGATTTCATTGGAAGAAGCAAAAGAGATGTTGAAAATTATTGAGCGAACTGGTGTCTTTTTTCAAATGGGTTTCCAGCGCCGATTTGATCGAGGTTATCTGGAAGCGAAAAAGAAAATTGAAGCAGATGTCATCGGCACGCCAGTCCTGCTAACTTCAACATCACGAGATCCGTTCCGTCCGCCTGTGGAATTCTGTGATCCGAAAGTGAGTGGGGGGCTGATTGCTGATATGGGGATTCATGATTTTGATGTTGGGAAAATGTTTATGGGAGACATCAAAAGCGTGTATGCTGTTGGCGGGGCATTAGCTTATCCCGAACTGAAACCGTTGGGTGATATAGATAATGCCATTGTAAATATGTATTTTGAAAACGGAACTGTCGGAGTCGTTAATCTGAGTCGTAATGCCATTTTTGGTTACGATATTCGGGCTGAAATCTGGGGCACTAAAGGCAGTATTCAAATCGGCTATTTCAGAGAAACACCGATTTTGATGATGACGAAAGAAGGAATCACCCACGATGTGGTTCCCCATTTCATGGAGCGATTTGAAAATGCATATCTGAATCAAATCCAGGATTTTATCAATAATGTATTGCAGGGCAAAGAGCCATCGATAAAAGCCGTTGATGGCGTGGCAGCCTTGAAAGTGAGTCTGGCTGCAACTAAATCGTATCATGAAAAGCGACCAGTTGAAGTTAGCGAAATAAATTAGGTGGAATAATGATACAAAATTCCAAAAAACAATTTCCAAATTACAAATAAATCTCAAGTTTCAACCATCAATAACCAATAGAATTGGTTCATACTGTTTGGAATTTGAAATTTCGGTTTTGGAAATTATTTGAAATTTATCATTTGTGATTTGGAATTTAACTAATGTAATTGACTGTATTGAGATTACCATCAAGATTAAAAATTATTTTTAAAGTAGGTTACCCTTAATGAATCTTTTTCGCTTCTGGCAAACAGGCAAAGACAAGCCTCTCATCCAGGACCAAACAGAAATTGACAGACTGTATCAACGGAATCGTATTTCCATCATGTTGGCAATTGCACTCGGATATGGGTTTGCATATACCTGTCGCTTAGCATTATCCGTTGTCAAAAAGCCACTGATCGATGGAGGAATTTTTTCTGCTGATGATTTGGGCGTGATCGGTTCAGCATTTTTTTATACCTATTCCTTTGGAAGATTGACCAATGGATTTTTAATTCATCAAAACACCACAATTGTAAATAAGGTCTGACATTATGATTTCAGTAAACCAATAATTTTTTGGATTGATACATCAGTTCTATCTCTTATTTTAGCAAGTACCTTGTGGCGGGTTAAAGTTGCTGACTAATTGAGAATTTCAATTCATGATTAGTTATGCCACAAGCTTCTGATCTGTGAAATAAGCGATTTTCATGTTTTTAACAACAACAAGAAGCTTGTACTGGGGACAAGAACTTGTTCATTTAAGCACTAATTAAAATCAATGTAGGTACAAAAGGAATTGAAAAAGGAATAATGAAAAATCTTATTCGATTTTTTACGACTGGTAAAAATCTGTCTTTAATTGAGGATAAGCAACTTGTTGATAAACTCTATAAGAAAAATCGCTTATCCATTATGTTGTCAATTACTGTCGGTTATGGTATTGCCTATACATGCAGATTGGGTTTGTCGGTAGTCAAAAAACCACTGATAGACGGTGGATTTTTTTCAGCAGCAGAATTAGGGCTCATTGGTTCATCTATTTTTTATGGTTATGCCTTTGGCAAGTTAATCAACGGCTTTTTAGCGGATCATGCAAATATCAAGAAGTTCTTTGCAACTGGTGTGCTGCTGTCGGCATTAATTAACATGATAATGGGTGGATCCACTATTTTATGGCTTTGGGTGATTCTTTGGGGATTCAATGGATGGTTCCAAGGTTTTGGTGCCCCATCAGGAATTGTGTCGTTATCAAATTGGTTTAGCAATAGAGAGCGGGGTCGCTATTACGGAATCTGGAGTACAGGACATTCGATTGGAGAGGGACTTACTTTCGTCGGCTCAGCAGCTTTAGTTACATTCTTTGGGTGGCAAGCTGGTTTTGTAGGACCAGGGGTCCTGTGCGTTTTCGTTGCCATTACCTTGTATCTATTTATGCAGGATCGACCCCAGACTTTAGGGCTTCCGCCAGTAGCAGATTGGAAAAATGAACACGGCATAATGCTAGAGGATAGCTCGAAAAAACCAAAAACAACCTGGCAAACGCAACTCTCTATCCTCAAATTATCCTCAATCTGGGTACTGGCGTTTGCCAGTGCGACTATGTATATGACACGTTACGGCATTAACAGTTGGGGAATGCTTTTTCTGCAAGAAGCGAAAGGCTATTCTGATATTGAAGCGGGAAGTCTACTGGCGCTCAATCCACTGGCTGGACTTGTGGGATGTGCCGCTTATGGTTTTATATCTGACAAACTTTTCAACGCCAGACGTCCCCCAGTAAATTTGATCTGTGCTATAATGGAAATTATTGCCCTTTTTATAATTTTCTTAACTCCCCCGGGATATCCAATTTTATTAACAATCGCATTTGTAATGTATGGATTTTCGTTAAACGGACTTGTTACTTCCTTGGGCGGATTATTTGCTGTTGATATTGCTCCGAAAAAAGCAGCAGGGGCGGCACTGGGATTTATCGGTGTTTTCAGCTATATCGGTGCCGCTCTTCAGGAGCGAATTAGCGGTTCATTAATTGAACGAGGGACAACTATTGTAAACGAGGTTCGACATTACGACTTTGGTAACGCCATAATTTTTTGGATAGGAACCTCTATCATTTCTCTAATTTTGGCCTCTTCTTTATGGCGTGCCAAAGTGAGTGATTAATTTCCTATGTGAAACGTGAGACGTCAAAAGTGAGACGAACAAAGACGTTTCATTTTTGACTTTAAAATAAATTATAAAACATTCAGGAGAGGAAAATTGAAACGCTATGATATAGTCATCATTGGAAATTATACAAAAGATAATATCGTTTCCCAAACAGGTTCGAGAGTCGTGGATGGTGGCGGATTTAATTATGGCGCACATGTCGCTGCCATGATGGGATTGAAAACAGCCACAGTCACTCGATTAGCAAAGGAAGATTCTCATGTTGTAGATGCACTTATTAAGTTGGGTGTGGATGTCTATCCAACATATACAAAATATTCGACTGATATGCGGCTATATTACCCAACTTCCAATGTAGACGAGCGCATTTTATCTGTCACGCACACGGCGGGATCTTTTATACCTGATCAGGTTAAAGATTTGCAAGCAAAGGCATTCCTCATCAATGCCTCAACTCGTGGAGAAGTTGATCTGGAAGTGATTAAAGAAATCAGAAAAAAAGATACGATACTCGCTGCGGATGCACAGGGCTTCGTTCGAATTATTTCTGAAGATGGTACATTGATAAATGCCGAATGGTCTGAAAAACAGCAAGTCCTCTCCTGCATCGATATTTTAAAAACTGATGCCGTGGAAGCCGAAATGCTGACAGGCAAAAAAGATATCAAACTCGCAGCACGACACATCTCAGATTGGGGGCCGAAAGAGGTGGTGCTTACTCACAAGGATGGTCTGCTAGTTCATGCTGAGGGTCATGATTATGAGACAAAATTCTATCCCCAAAAATTGATCGGACGAAGTGGCAGAGGAGATACGTGCATCGGTTCGTATGTTGCCAAACGAATAACTGCCTCTCCCGAAAAAGCCACAACCTGGGCAGCGGCTGTGACCAGTCTGAAAATGGAAGCCGAGGGACCGATTAATAGGAGTGTAAGCGAGGTTGAAGAATTGATTGAAAAAGCGTATTCAAAAGAAAATTTGAGTATAAGGGGTAGAAAAAACTCGACAAAAAATTATCAATGATATCCAATTTTGAATAAGAACAAACTAATCATGAATAAGCAAAGAATCATATTTGCAGTACTGTTACTAATTGCAATTTTATGTATTGTCTGTGCCGAATCTAATGATGAAATTTTTATTTTTAGATATAGCAATTCACAACCCGAGCATCATCCACGCAGCCAGTCAATGATTTTCTTCAAAGAACAGTTGGAGAAGCGAACGAATGGCAGGATAATGGTGGAAAATTACTTCTCGGCAGTCCTGGGAACCGAGTTCGAAGTACAGGATATGGTCGCTACCGGGGCTTTGCAGGGAACGCGAGGTGGAGGGTTTATTAATGCAAACAAAAAATATTATATCTTTATGCTGCCGTTCCTTGTGGAAAATTGGGACCAGGCTATCAAATTAATCAACAGCGATTTCACAAAGAAAATTAATGAAGCTGCTTGGGCAAATGGCTATCATATCCCTGCGTGCGGAATTTCGCAGGGATTTCGGGCGCATACCAATAATGTCAGACCAATAGAAAGTCCGGATGATTTAAAAGGCTTGAAGATGCGTGTACCTCAGCAGGAAGTCTACGTCATGAATGCTAAAATCCTGGGTGCCAATCCCCAGGAACTCCCCTATAGTGAAGTTTATATGGCTCTAAAAATGGGCGTGGTTGAGGGACAGGACAATGCTGTGTCAAATATATGGGATTTTAAAATATACGAGGTTCAGGAATACCTGACTATTACCAATTATGCGACGGGTCCGGATCCATTTATGGTCAATCTTGATTGGTACAATAGTTTGCCGCCTGATTTTCAAAAGATTTTTGATGAAGTTGCAGAACAAGCGATGAAATATAGTGATCAGTTGAATCGGGAAAAAGAGCTCGAATACATAGAAAAACTTTCCAAAAAACTTAAAACCAATTATGTGACACCAGGGAATATCGAAAAATTTCGCCAAGCAACAAAATCGGTATACCAATACTTTATCGATAAAGGATATTTCACCTGGGAGGACATCAATGATGCCAGGGAATGTATCAGGGAGTAAACCAAATGTGTGAAGGATTATGATCATTCATTATTATAACGATCAATTAAATAACCATTATGAAACGGCTAATTGAGTTCGAGAAGGTTCTTACATGCTTTCTCACAGGTATAATTTCACTGTGCTTTGTTTGCATTATTTCACTTATCATAACTCTGGTGATCCTGAGATATGGATTCAATGCCACCATTGTCGGGGCAAATGAGCTTGCGGTGATTTTATTTATCTATACTTCAGCACTCGGGGCTGCAGTTGTTATTGGCAAAAAGGAACATATCGCTATTACATATTTTTTCGATAAACTGCCCGATACTTTGAAAAAGATGGGTGAAATTCTCAATTTTTTTTTGATTGCATTTTTAAATAGTGTGATGATCTGGTATAGTTTCCGCTGGATCAAAATAACCGGGGAGTATTTGACAGCTTCGTTAAGAATTCAACAGGCTTTTGTTCAGATCGTCGTACCAATTGGGTGTGGATTTGCGATATTGTATTGCATTTATCATATCATGTTAACACTGGTTTCTGATACAAAATAGAACACATAAAATTCATGGAAATATTGTTAGTAAGTCTGGCTATTTTTTTAATGCTTGGCGTGCCAATCGCGTATTCTTTGGGATTATCCGCGTTTTGCTATTTCTTTTTCCATCATCCTGAACTGCTTATTGTTTTGCCCCAGCGTTTTTTTGCTGGAATGAACCTTTATGCGTTGATTGCTTTGCCACTGTTTATTCTCATGGGCTTATTGATGAATGCCTCCGGGATTACGTCCCGGCTAATTGATTTTAGCCTTCTTTTTGTCGGCAGGTTGCGTGGAGGATTGGGGCTGGTCAATGTTACTGCCAGTATGATCTTTGGTGGCATTTCCGGTTCATCGGCTTCAGATACAGCGTCGATTGGATCAGTTTTGATACCTGAAATGGAAAAAAGAGGATACCCGAAAAGATTTGCCAGCGGCATAACCGTTGCTTCATCCACAATGGGAATGATCATTCCGCCAAGCATCCCGATGGTAATTTACGCCATTGTTGCGGAAGAATCTGTTGGCAAGCTATTTTTAGGGGGACTCATACCGGGTTTGATGATCGGGGTGTTTCAATTAGTGATAACCATGTTGATCTCAATAAAAAGAAAATATCCCAGGGAAGAGGTTAAATTGACTGGCATGGAAGTGATTGATCGTGTCCGTCGTTCACTATTTGCGCTGATTATGCCAGTATTTGTGGTCGGCTCTGTGGTGCTCGGTATTGCGACAGCGACCGAATCAGCGGCGATTGGTGTGCTCTATGCCTTTTTAACCGGATTATTTTTTCTGTGGAAAATTGAACGGAAAAAATACCTGGCAAAAATGCTTCCGGCAAGTTTGAATTCTGCAATTATGACCAGCGCCAAGATAATGATTATCATCGCACTCTCCAAATTGTATATCTGGATCCTGGCGCTGGAGCGAATCCCGGAAGCGATCGCTGGTTTTGTTATAGCCATGAGCCTTCCGCCCACAGTCATGTTGATCACCATAGTCATCATTATTCTGATTGCAGGGACGTTTATCGATGTGAGCCCGGCGATTTTATTACTTACCCCGGTATTTTTGCCGGCTTGTATCGCCGTGGGGATTTCTCCCATCCAATTTGGCGCCATTCTCATTACCGGCTTAGCCGTTGGAGCTGTCACCCCACCGGTGGGCACCTGTATGAACGTTGCCTCAGCAATCTCAGGATTGGGGATTGGTTCAATATTCAGGGGATCAATGCCGTTTTTAGCGGCTAATGTTTTGACGTTAATTTTAATTAGTATATTTCCAAAACTTACGTTGTGGGTACCATCTTTGTTTTCGTAAGAAAATAATTGTCAATGAAAGTTAAAATCTCAATTTCTTAAATTGATGGCATGGGAATAATACCTATTTAATAGACATGCTTAATAGCAGGAGGACACAAATGAAAAAAGTTGGGATTGTCGGACTGGGCGATATGGGCATCGGCATGGCAAAAAATTTGATTAAAAATGGATTTGATGTGACTGGATTTGATTTGCGGGAAGAACGAGTAAACATGTTTGTGGAATTAGGCGGCAAGCCGGCGACAAATTGCCAGGCGGTCGCAGAACATGTCGATGCTGTATTTGTAATGGTGCTCAACGGACAACAGGTGAAAGAAGTTGTTCTCGGACAAACAGGGTTGCTAAAAGGGCTTAAACCAGGAGCTACTATAATTGTTTCAGCGACCATCAATCCTTCGGAAGTTAGGAGTCTTGAAAAACCATTATTTGAAAAAGGAATCAACCTCATCGATACGCCGGTAAGTGGTGGAAAACCGGGTGCTGAAAATGGAACGCTCACTTTAATGACCGCGACTAAAAAAGAAGTCTTTGACGATTGTAAACCGATACTGGAAGCAGTGGGGCAAAATATTTTCCACGTGGGCGAACAAATCGGGATTGGACAGACCGTAAAAGCTTCATTACAGGCTCTAATCGGGTCGAGTTTTACAGCCATCTTTGAATCGCTTGTGCTTGGTGTGAAAGCAGGCGTAAAAGCCGAAACGCTCTATGAAGTATTCGCCTCGAGTGGGGTCTCAAGCCCGCTGTTTAAAAATTGTGCACAACTCATTATGGAGCGGAAATTCAAAGGGACGGGTAGCCATATCGGGACAATGTACAAAGACCTGGGAATCTCCATGAATATGGCAAAAGAAAACGGAGTAGCCATGTTTACTGCCAGCGCGGCTTTTGAATTATTTCAGGCTGGAATATCTCTTTTTCCAGATGAAGATAACTGGTGCATTGTGAAATTGTTAGAGCAAATTGCCGGAACAGAAGTTAAAAAACAATAACTGGAGGTATTGAAACGATGAAGCTTGGCGTAATTACTGATGGAATTAGCAGAGATTTAAAGCATGCTTTGAAAGTAATGAATGAGACCGGAATTGAATACGCTGAATTACAATTTATTTGGGACAAGGAAATTGGCGATCAAACGGCTGATGAAATTCAAAAAATCAAGGATCTCGTTACACAATACAATGTAAAAGTCCCCTGTATTACTCGCCACAATTTTGTTGGCTTGCCGGTGATGACTACAGAGATAGAAGATGAAGCTTACCAAAAACATTTTGATGGGCTAAAACGATGCATCAAAATTGCCAAAGAATTAGGAAGCAACATGGTCAGAATAATGAGTTGCCGCAAGGAGATGATTATTTTTGGCTATAATGGCGCTGAAAAGTGGGTTGCCAGCACTGGCGCCTGGGAGAAATTGTTGAAGCTCATGGAACCCCCGGTCAAATTGGCGGAAGATGAAGGGATTACCCTGGCGGTGGAAACTGGAAATAACGCAATGGTCACTTCCGGATGGCTGGGGAGAAAGCTTATTGATGATTTGGGAACAAAACGTCTCAAAATAATCTGGGATATTCCGAATACGCTTTATTGTACGGATGTGCCTTATCCGGATGCTTACGAAGAGATTAAAGAATATATTGGGCACATCCATATAAAAGACTGTAAGGCGAATATTTCACGGGCGACTGTCCAGTTTTGCCCTTTGGGACAAGGAGATATGGCGCCTTACCTTGAGGATATCGCCGCGGCATTAAAAAGGGATGGCTACCAGGGTGTCGTCTCTCTTGAAAGTGTTTACAGACCCGATAATGGAACATTCGAAGATGGATTCAGGGAATGCTTGGCCGTTTTTAAGAAACTGTTTGGAGATTAAAAAACAAACGATTTAATAGCCAGGTTTATAATTTGATGAAAAGAAAAATCAGGAAATATATTATGAAAAAAGCATTTCTCGGAATTGTATTTAAATTTTTATTAGCAGGAATCTTATTTCTCAATTGCAGTAGAAAAGATAATAATGATTCATTTACATTCATCGTTACAGCAGATATGCGATATTATGCGACCGAAAAATATCGTTCGTCAGAGCATTTTTTAGGAGTTGTTGAAGCGATAAAAGATGTGGGAAAGGGGGCATTCACAATTAGCACAGGTGATATCGATCCACCTTATGCGGTTCATGAAGTCATTTCACAGGTATTGGGTGATGATTATCCCTGGTATCCCGTCCCTGGAAATCATGAAATGGAAGTCGAGCAAGACATTCAATGGCTTCAAAAATATAATAAAAATTCCCTGCCAAATGTTGTGAACTTTGGACCTGCAGGAACCGAGGAACTTACCTATTCTTTCGACTGGAAAAATTGCCATTACGTCGTCTTAAATCAATATTTTGATGGAAAATCGATTAATGGAACAGATGGCGATATTGTACCAGAATTAATGACCTGGCTAAAAAATGACTTGACATCTACTAACAAAAAATTTATATTTGTCTTTGGACATGAGCCGATCGTTTCTATCCCTGATATGGATAATGGCAGAATTCGGCACCAGGGTGATTCATTGGATAAATATCCAAAAAATGCATTTCAGTTTCACCAATTGCTTTTGAAATATAGTGTCACCGCTTATATTTGCGGTCATTCGCACAATGCATCATTTTCTAATATAAATGGTCTTTGGCAAATTGACGTTGGTCATGCCAGAGGCATTGAAGAAGATTTTGCCCCTAATATATTATTTAAAATGCTTGCTAAAGCGATCGAAGAAAAGGAAAAACAAGGAGTGAAAAGAGAACCGGCAATTTTAGAATACTTTGAATCTAACAAAAAACAGGTCAAAAAAGCTCTTTTTTATATGAGACTTGCAGATGTTGATTCTTATAAAAAGATCGAAGATAGACAGGCGATCAACCTTTTTAACCAATTTTATACTGATTTCAAAGAAAGGGACGAAAGAAGGGTAACACTCCTAAGAACTTTTTGGGAAAATTCAAACTTTACAAAAAGTACTTTCATAAAATTTTATGCTGGTAATGAGAAAGTAAAAGCTGAAATTTATCGTGATGATGCACGCGGCGGAAAATATGCTTTACGACATACGTTGGTATTAGATTAAGCTGAGAGGAGGTGATGATTAACCTGTTAATCGTTAATTAATGACTCACCAGATTGAGAGGAGGTGATAATAAGTTTTAGTATCGAATTGTAATCATCAAAAGTCTTAATCGTTCAATACGTATTTTAAAAGGAGTGGAAGAAATGAAAAAAGAATCTGTAAGATTTCAGAAGTTACTCTATTTTATGATATTAATTTTCATATTTGTGAGTAGCTCAAATTATTTATTCGCTCAACCGAAAGGTCGTATTACCGGTCGGGTCACCGATGCCAATACGGGTGACTTTCTGCCCGGAGCGAACGTATTTCTAAAAGGAACGTCATATGGGGCGGCGAGTGACCGTGCGGGAAAATACCGTATTGAGAGTGTGCCGCCGGGAACCTTTACTTTGACGGTCAGTTACCTCGGCTATGAGGAATTTTCCACAGAGATTACGGCTACTGCCGGAAGCACTGTGGAACAAGATGTTGCGCTAAAAGTCAGCTATGTAGAATTAGAAGCAGTCGTCGTCCACGGGATGAGGGAGGGCCAGATTAAAGCTCTCAGTCAGCAGAGAGTATCACCGAATATCAAGAACGTGATATCTGAAGAGCAGATGCAACGATTTCCCGACTTGAATACAACTGAAGTATTGCAGCGTATTCCCGGTGTAACCATCACCAGGGATCAGGGAGAAGGGCGATATGTACTTATCCGTGGAACCGAGGCTCGTCTTAACAATGTCACAGTCAACGGCCAAATGGTTGCCTCTCCGGAAGACGAAGAGCGCTACGTTGGGCTGGATGTCGTTGGAGCCAATCAGTTTTCTTCAATTGAAGTGACGAAAGCGATCACCCCTAACATGGACGCTGAAGCGATCGGGGGTTCGGTGAATCTGGTGACCAAGAGTGCCTTTGACAGGGACGAGCGGATCTTCAACGTCACACTCGGTGGCGGTTACAGTCGACTGCTGGGAAAACCCCTCTACCAGGGTAAATTCTCATTCAGTGACCGATTCGGTGAGAACAAGAACTGGGGACTCACGATCAGCGGTAACTACTATAGAAGTGAACGGGGAAACGACGATAATGAGATGGACTGGGGCAGTGAAGATGATACCTCCGGAACAGAAATACCCTGGGCTCTTCAGGACCTTGATTTACGTGATTATACAGTCAAGCGCACCCGTTACGGTGTTTCCGGAGATCTTGAATACCATCCGAGCGATGAACACCGATTTTTCCTACGCGGCATGTACAATCTGCGGGATGACTATGAATACCGGCAACGCCTGAGAATCCGTCCGAATAAGGGTGAGTATGTCGATAAAACGCATATCAAAGAGGCTGCATTAGTACGTGCGCTCAAAGACCGCCTTGAAACGCAGGTCATCAATTATATTGGTGGTGGAGGACTGCACAACTTCGGTAATATGACTCTCGATTACAATCTTTCTTACAGCTGGGCAAAGGAAGAGAAACCCCAACAAGTTGATCCCGAGTTCGAACTGGATGAAGATGCCGATTTGACGCTCGATTTGTCCGATCCGGATCTTCCGAAATATACCATCACGAACCTGCCCAAAGACTACGAACACGATCCCAGCCACTGGAAATTGGAAGAATTCGGAGCGAATCAAAATTATAACCATGATACGGAAATGACGGGATTGTTTAACTTGAAATACCCGTTTCTCGTTGGCGACAACATGGCGGAATTGAAAATCGGTGGTAAGGTTCGTTTGAAGAAAAAAGATCGAGACGACAATGAACAGGTTTACACCTGGGAGGGTGATGAGGACATAACGATGAGCCGGTTTGTTAAGGAGGGTGAGGATGCCAGTATCCTGGATGATGCCTACAGAATGGGTCCCCAAGTAGATAGCGATAAATCTCGAGCCTTTTTTGACCGATATCGTGGTGGATTGCTGGAAGAGGAGGTTGACCTTGAAGCGACATTAGGGAATACCTTTGTTGCGAAAGAAAATATTTTTGCCTACTATGCCATGACAACGCTTAATTTTGGTCCTTTGATGGTTCTTGGCGGTTTTCGTCATGAATTAACGAGTACGGATTACACGGGTACCGAACTGATATACGATGATGAAGGTGAATATGAAAGCCATAAAGATCTGAAGGACAGCAAATTTTTCCACAATTTACTGCCGATGATCCATTTACGTTATCGCGTCGGCCCGATGACACAGTTTCGAGTTGCTGTTACCTCTGGTGTCTCCCGACCAAACTATTTCGACATGGTGCCTTACCTTTTTGTCTTCCGCGAGGATGAGGAATTGGAAAGAGGCAATCCGGAGCTGGAACCCACCACTGCGTACAACTTCGACTTGATGGGCGAGCACTATTTTCAGGGTATCGGTATTTTTTCCGGAGGTTTCTTCTATAAGTCTCTGGAAAACATTATCTACGACCGGATTTACAGAGAAACGAGTGGTACCTATGTTGGGTACGAGGCCGAACAACCAGTAAATGGCGGTAGTTCGTGGCTCTGGGGAATTGAGGTCAACTGGAACCAGCAGTTCACATTTCTACCCGGCTTTTTGAGCGGATTCGGTATTTATGCCAATTATACATATACCAAATCGGAGGCTGATATACCGGGTCGTGAAAGAACCATTTTACCGGGTCAGGCTGGCAATGTTGCGAACCTTGCTCTCAGTTATGAAAAAGGTGGTTTCACAGGCCGGTTCGGCATAAACTATCACGGTAAATTTATCGAGGATGTCGGTGAGACCGAGGAACATGATAGGTATTACAAAGATCATATGCAACTGGATTTCTCCGGTAGTATGAGGTTGTTCAGCGGTCTGAGCCTCTTCTTGGAAGTGGTCAATATCAATAACGAGCCTCTGTATTATTACATGGGAAGGCCGGAACGACCAGTACAGCGTGAGTTTTACAAGTGGTGGTCACATGTGGGACTAAAGTATGAATTCTAAAGCAGGTTCGAGTCTTTAGGGGGTGGGATAAAATAAGTTACTCATCTAAATCTTGTAACTCATTGTTTCTTAACGGCCAAAAAAAATTCAAATGTCCATGTTATTTAATCCCATCCCCTTAATAGAGACGGCGCAGTCACTCCACTGCGCCGTCTTTAATATTGGCGATCTTATGTATTTTTTTTAACTGAATCATTCTTTCTTAATTTATTTTAATCATTTTTTAGAATCCAAATGTGGCAATAATATAATTAATGGAGACCCTCGATGCGATTCATATATAACCTTAGAATGTTAAAATTAGTAACAGTAATAGGAATGGCGGTTACATTTGTTTTAATTAATTGCGGTAAAAAAGCCTCAGAGAATAAAACTCAATTAAAACCTATTGCTCCACTTATTATCACAGATCCAGTGAAGCATGATACCGATGATCCGGCGATCTGGCTTCATCCAACTGATCGATCTAAGAGTCTGATTATCGGGACGGACAAAGATTCTGATGGCGCGCTTTACGTGTTCGATCTGGCGGGCAAGATAATCGAAGAAAAAACGATCCGAAATCTAAAACGACCCAACAATGTGGATGTAGAATATGGTCTAATTTTGAATGGTGTTCCCACAGATATTGTTGTCACCACGGAGCGGCTGACCAACAAGCTTCGGGTTTTCAGTCTACCAGATATGCAGACTGTGGATAATGGCGGTATTGAGGTTTTCGAAGGTCAAGCTCAAAGAGCACCGATGGGAATTGCCTTGTTCAAAAGACTGTCAGACAATGCCATTTTTGCCATCGTTGGCCGTAAAGAAGGTCCGACGGATGGTTCATATCTTTGGCAATACCGACTCGAGGACGATGGAATGGGAAATATAAAAGGTACAAAAGTAAGAGAATTTGGCATTTGGAGCGGAAAAAAGGAAATCGAGGCGATAGCTGTGGATGATGAGCTCGGTTATGTCTACTTTTCGGATGAGACTGTCGGCGTAAGAAAATATTTTGCCGATCCTGATGTTGAAAATGCTAATGAAGAATTAGCTTTATTTGGGACAGAAGGTTTTGCAGAAGATCACGAAGGGATTTCGATCTATAAAGTGAATGATGGAACGGGATATATCCTGGTTTCTGATCAACAGGCAAACGCATTTCGCATTTTCAAACGAGAAGGCAAGCCTGACGATCCCCACAATCACCAACTGGTCAAGGTCGTTCATGTCTCCTGTAACGAAAGTGATGGATCTGAAGTGACCAATGCCGTTTTGAATGATACTTTTCCAGTGGGTTTATTTGTGGCAATGTCTGATAATCGAACCTTTCATTTTTATTCGTGGGCAGACATCGCAGGAGATGAACTGGTCATTGCTCCGAATGGGAATAAATAAATGAAGCTAGTCTCTATTGTTATTGTAAAATCGAGTTTTAAGATTAATATTCGTTTTATTAAAAATGAGTTTCATAACTGGCTCCTTCTGACTGAAGCAGATGGAATCAGTTATTGAAAATTAGAAGTAAAAAAAGGCACCTGATCATTATTAAAAAATTGGAAATATAGATTTCTCTCCTCAATTGAACTCAAACTATTCCGCCTCGAACCCTATTTTTAAATCTCCTTCAAAAATGCAAAATAGATTAAACCTGCCCGAATATTTTTTTGAAAATTTAAAAAAACACTTGACAAAAAAAATAAAATTATTATATTTAATAGAGCACTGCTCTGTTTTACAATTGAATTATTAAGAACAGATTAAAGTTTCACTTTTATCTAATATTTGAATTCTAACTTTGCTTACCCATCTCTCGGAGAGGAGGGAAAAATGATGCGTAAAGTAATTAGCCTCCAATTTCTTTCCATGTTGATTTTTTATCTTTCTTTCATTCCTTTAACTGGTTTCACTTAGAACAATTCACAAGCAAAATTAAATGGTCAGCAACTTCGTTTTTTTCCAAATCCTTTATATTTGGATCACATTCCTGACAGAAGTAATGCCGAACCTAATTTTTGCTTTTACAATATTGGTTTATATTCGATTTGATATGACGGTAGGGAATTATCCTATAGTTTACATTTCCATCAAATTCAAAGTGATTAGTTCGTTGCAACCAAACAACTGTTTTTTTGAAATAAAAAGGAGATTATTATCCATTCGTCAGAACCACTTTTGTGAAACGAACCAATGAAAAAACCAGTCAAAAAAAAAAGAAATCAAGATAAATATGATGATATTTTAAAAGCAGCTAAAAAGCTATTCTCCGAGCAAGGGTATGAGAAGACTTCTGTTCGTCAAATTGTGGAAGAAGCAAAGACTTCTATGGGCAATTTATATTTTCACTTTCCCAATAAATTGAGCATTCTGAAAACGATCTGCAAAAATTATATCAACATCCTTCGAGAACAGATTGCACAAATCCATTCCCTTTCCTTTTGTCCTGAAGTCGGCTTTGCGCTGGATTTTAAAATTGGTTACATCAATACCCTTGAAAATCCAAAACTTTTCCCACTCTGGTTGGTCATTCGTAAAATCCCAGAAATTCATAAATATTCTTTAGAAAATAAAAAGATTCGCCTTAAAACTTTTTTTGGCGATAAAATTGCGCCCGGCGAATTGGATTCTTTAGCTATGGCAATCCAGGGGATTGCCGATTCTTTTTATGAACAAAAAGGGGAGGGGAACTTAGGTGAGGACTCAATCAAACCAGGTTATCAAATAATTGATTATTCTCTAAGATTATTGGGTTATTCTCAGCAACGAATTCAAGAGGTAATTCAAGAGGTAGAAAGTTATATTCAAAAACATCAAATTACAGTGGCAGATTATTTTAAAAATTGAATGTTAAATAAACCAAACTATCAAACAATGCAAAGGAGGTGATCAAAGCCTGGCTTAAATAAATCAAATTTTTTGTAAAAATCTATCTACCTAAGGAGGTGATACAATTTACATTCGAACAAGAAACCTGGATATTTCATTGAAAAACTTTAATAGTCAAAAAACTATTACTTTTTCTCTAATGCAAAACGATAGGAGAAGGAGGAGATTATGAAAATCTCAAAATCAAAGATTCTATTTATGAGTTTAACTATTTTGTTAACTCTATCGCTGACGAGTCTGAAAGCACAGGTAACAGGAACGATTACTGGTCGTGTTACTGATGTCAGCAGCGGTGATTATCTACCAGGAGCAAATGTTATGATACGGGGCACTAATTTTGGTGATGCAACGGATAGAGAGGGTCAGTTTGTTATTGCCAATGTTCCCCCTGGCACATATACACTGGTTGTCGGCTACATTGGGTATGAAGAATTTTCAACTGAGGTCAGTGTCACTGCTGGAACCACAACCAGGCAAGATGCAGCCTTGAACGTTAGTTATGTCCCTGGGGAAGAAGTCGTGGTGGAAGGATTACGGCAGGGACAGGTGAAAGCTCTCAGTCAGCAACGCATGGCAGTAAACATTAAAAATGTGGTTGCCCAAGAGCAAATGGAACGTTTCCCTGACGTGAATACCGCCGAAGTACTTCAGCGTATTCCTGGTGTTTTTATTGAACGCAGTCAGGGAGATGGACGATACGCCTTAATTCGAGGTACTGCACCAGGGCTCAATTACGTGACTGTCAATGGCGAAAGGTTGGCAACAAACCGGGTTGAGGAACGATATTCCCAATTAGATATCATTGCAGCCAGTCAACTGGCAACTGTGGAAGTCACAAAATCGATTACACCGGATATGGATGGAGATGCGATTGGTGGAGCGATAAACCTGGTGACGCGGAGTGCATTTGATAATCCGGAAGGACGTTTAAATCTGTCATTGGGCCCAGGTTTTGCCAACCTCGACAAAAAGGCGATTGGACAGGGTAAGCTGAACTATAGTAACGTATTTGGCGCTAACAAGAATTTTGGACTTACGGTTACCGCAAATTATGACGTGAAGCAGCGGGGTACCGACGGAATGGAGTTTGACTTTGACGATACAGAAGACATCAACGATAATCCTATCCCATTTGCTTTGGATGATTTTGATTTACGAGATTACCGTCGTACACGTACACGTTATGGTTTTGGTTCAGGCCTGGAATATCGAGCAAATATGAATCATCAATGGTTTATTCGAGGCATGTACAGCAAAATGGAAGATGATCAATGGCGTGGTCGCTGGCGGGTGCGAGTTAGTAAGGGCGACTATCTTACACCAGATGGAACCCTGACGGAAGATTCCCGCATTGTTATGGGGGCTACCCAGCGCGTTGAACACTTAGAGCAGGTCAATCTTTCAGGCGGTGGACTTCATAAGTTTAAAGACAAGGAACTCGATTATACCTTTGCTTATAGCCATGGCAATGAAGAACATCCCGACCAATTGGAAACAGAATGGGAACTGGACGAGAAAGTTAATCTACAGCTCGACTTGAGCGATATGAAGTACCCGGGCTGGAGGGTTACAAATTTAGAGGACAGATACATTTACAACGCTGCCAATTATGAGTTTGACGGTATGGATTATCGCAACACATATGCGAACAACTGGCAGTACGTGGGTTCGATGAACTTTAAAATGCCGTACACACTTGTTACACTTCCTTCTGAATTTAAGCTCGGTTTAAAGATTCGCCGGGATAAAAAAGATCGGGATGAAGATCGCTGGAAAGTGAAGTGGAAAGGTGAAGGAGACCTCACCCTGGACCAGTTCGAGGCTGATTACGAGGATAAGGATTTCATGAACGAGAATTACGAATACGGACCCGGGCCAGACGGAGATAAATTATTAGATTTTTATAAGGCAAATAAAGATGGCGACCTGCAGCGCGAGATGCGGTGGTGGGATTCTGAAGCTCAGCACTACGTCAATACGGAGAATATTTACGCCTATTATGCAATGACGACCGTTAGTATGGGTAATTTTCAATTTCTGGGTGGTTTTCGCCATGAAATCACAAAGGCAGAATATAAAGGTAAAAAGGTCGAATTAGATGATGACGGCAATTTATCAAGCCTGGAAGACGTAACAGTCGATAGAGATTACAATAATTTTTTGCCAATGCTTCACGTTCGCTATCGCCTGAGCCCAATGACGAACATTCGTGCTGCCTTTACTCAATCACTCTCCAGACCCAACTACTGGTATACAACTCCTTACTATTTCCTCGATGCCGACGGTGAGGAGATAGAACAAGGTAATCCCGAGCTGGAACCTACGACAGCCAGTAACCTGGATTTGATGTTTGAACATTATTTTCAGGGAGTTGGGGTATTTGCAGCTGGTTTCTTCTTCAAAAACCTCAAAGATATTTTCTTTGAGAGAGAATCAAAGGTTGTGGGCGGCACCTTTGATGATTTTGATTTGACCGAGCCTGTGAACGGTGGAGATGCCAAGCTGTACGGATTCGAAGTGGCATGGAACCAGGAGCTCTCATTCCTGCCCGGTGCCCTCAACGGATTTGGTGTTTACGCGAATTACACTCATACCTGGGCAGAAGCTGATTTAGGTTTTGGTCGTGAAGGATTTTTGCCCGGTCAGGCTGGTGATATAGCCAATTTCTCCCTTTCATATGAAAAATATGGTTTTTCGGCTCGTATTAGCGCCATGTACCAGGGTGAATATCTAATAGAAGTCGGCAAGAACGAAGATTGGGACGAATGGAAAGCCCCGCACATGCAGCTCGACGCATCAGCAGCTTATGATGTTCTTCCCTGGTTGCAGGTCTATGCCGATTTCATCAATCTCACTAATGCGCCTATGTTCGAATATTATGGCATAGAGGATCGTCCCAGAGAACGTGATTACTACTCATGGTGGATGATAGGCGGGATCAAAATAACTCGTTAGATAACCTTATAGACTAGGATGAGGCAATCGCAGAATTGCCTCATCTGTTCAATTACTAAGAAGGAGCAGTGCATTCACTGTTCCTTCTATTCTTTATTTAAAAACGGTGGGAAACGTAACGATCTTCCTTCCATCAATTGGGACTTGATAATTGGTTTTATTGAGTGTGGAGGATGTAATGATGAAAATATCAAAGTTATTTATTTTCTTTAACCTGATAGTTTTTCTTTCAATACTTCTTGTGTCGGATGTGACCTCTCAGATTATATCAATTTCGCCTGATGATACGTTGTATTATGGTCGAATTCCTGAAGGAAAAGTGGCTATCAGATCTATATCGTTTTATAATTTAAGCTCGACCTCGCTGGCGATCAGTGATATTCGCATCGAGGGACCAAATGCTGCGGTTTTTTCAATTGTTGATGATCCCGGATCCCTAACGCTTGGCCTGCTTGAGAAATATGTTATGGAGATCCAGTTTCAGCCTGGATCGGAGGGAAGTTTTTTGGGCCACTTTGTTGTTGAAAGCAATGCCAGCACCAGCCCAAATAATGTAGATTTGTTGGGAGAGGGTACTGACATCGATGGAGGTTTTATCGCGTTTGAACGCATCTTTGGCAAGACCAAAAGCGACGGAGCCAGTTCCGTTCGAGTGACCAGTGATGGAGGATATATCCTTGCCGGGTCGTCCAGGTTAATTGACAGGGAATTTTCAGACGCAACTTTAATAAAAACTGATAAATATGGTCAAATCGAATGGAGCCAAAGGTATGGTATCGAAGATTGGAGTGAAGGATTTGCAGAAGCGATACCTACACTTGACGGCGGATATATTGCCGTGGGAAGTAAAGCGAATTCGGATGACCTTTTACCCCCTGATATTTGGATCGTTAAGACGGACCAATCCGGATCAATTGTTTGGGAATTAACGATCGGAGATGAGGAGAGTGATCGAGCCTCTTATGTCATTCAAACAAATGATGGCGGGTACCTTGTTGCTGCGTCTATTCAATACAATACAGCCCAGAGGCAAGACGTAGATGTTTATCTAATAAAACTGGATGAAGATGGAAACATAGCATGGGACAAAAAGTATGGCGGTGCATCCGGCGAGGATGTTGGTTGTGTACAACAGACAGCGGATGGGGGATACATCTTTGTCGGCTCCACCTTGAGTTATGGGCAAGGTGAATATGACGGCTATCTCGTTAAAGTAGACGCGGATGGAAACGAACAATGGTCCCGCACTTACGGCGGAACCGATTGGGATAAAACAGGTAAATTGATTTTGACCGATGATGGTGGCTATCTCCTGGCAGGCTGGACAGCCAATTTCAATGCACAGGCACGAGATGTCTATCTCATTAAAACCGATGCTGATGGTAACGAGCAATGGCATAAACTTTTTGGTGACGAACATAAGGATGGTGCTTCTGATGTTATCTCCACAAGTGACGGTGGATACCTTATAGTCGGCAGTCTGGAGAATACGTTTTTTTCGAATTATTGGCGTACTGATTTATACATTATCAAAACTGATGGTTCAGGTAATGAACTTTGGAGTCGTACGTATGGCAGTTATAATGATGAAAGCGCCTCCTGTGTCAGGCCAGTAGACGACGGGGGTTATATCATTAGCGGGTCAACCAATAGTTACAGTAATGATAGAGAAGTCTATTTATTAAAAATTGACAGACAGGGTGGGTTTTCACCTGTTACATCAACCACCAATATAGCTCCTCAAGACTTTCGATTGGAGCAGAATTATCCCAATCCTTTCAATAGCCAAACAATGATTAAGTATCATTTGTCAAAAGATACCCATATCCATTTAAAGATCTACAATATTCGGGGACAACTTGTAAGCATAATTGTTAATAAATATCAGCGAAGCGGTTCATACAATGTACTATTCAATATGAATGATCTGCCCAGTGGTTTATATTTTTATCAACTAAAAATGGATAATATCTCAGAAACAAAACGGATGTTATTCTTGAAATAAACGAATTGAAAACCAGGGATAAAATGTGAAAATCGAAAAAAAATATCATGGTGTGGTTATTCCTATGGTCACACCTTTCAAAGAAAATGGTAAGTTGGATGAGGCTGCATCTATAAAACTTATTGATTATGTCTTAAATGGAGATACCTATCCTTTTATTTTGGGGACTACTGGGGAATCGGCATCCATCCCTTTTCAGACTCGATTCCAATTGGTTAAACAGGTGACCGAGTATGTTAAAAAACGAACGATTGTCTACGCAGGAATTTCGGATAACTGTTTTGAAAATTCTTTAACTTTAGCCCAAAAATTTTATGATTTTGGTGTTGAAGTCTTTGTGGTTCATCTACCTTCGTATTATCCTCTTATTCCTGATATGATGCTTCAATATTACGAAACCCTGGCGGAGCGCTGCCCTGGCGAGATTATGATCTACAATATTAAATCCACGACTCACATGTCCATTCCGCTGGATGTGATCGAGAAACTCAGCCATCATCCAAAAATTGTTGGACTAAAAGATTCTGAGCGAAACCTTGAACGCCTGAAAACTTTAGCAGAAAGCTATGCTGCCAGGCAGGATTTTTCGTTGCTTTGTGGATGGACTACCCAATCAGTTAATACGCTCCTAATGGGATTCGATGGTATTGTTCCCAGTACAGGAAACTTGATTCCCAATAAATTCAAGGAATTATATGACGCAGTGGTGCGAGGAAATCATAAGGGCGCTCAAAAGCTGCAAGCGGAAATTGATCCAATCGCCAATCTCCATCAACGGGACATGCCTGGCAGTGAGGCAATTGCTGCGCTGAAAGTGATGATGAAAGAGATGGGACTGTGTGAACCCTGGGTGCTCCCACCGTTATCACGATTAAATCCTGAAAAAGAGAATCAAATTACAAACGAAATGAAAAAATTGGGATTATTTTGAAATGACTCTCTTTTTCACAGTTCGCAACCTTTGAAAGAATTAGAATAGATTTAACCATAAGGATGAAAAACGAGGAAGTATGATGCTGAGTAGGAGAAAATTTTTTGGTGCTGCGGGCATGGCAACCGCTGCTACATTAGCCGCACCATCCCATATCCTCAAAACTAAGCCGAAAGCGGTGACCGAACTAGGCAAGGTCAAGATTAATGATGTTATAACAGCCACATTGAATCTTGATAAGTACAATACTACACTGATCAAAGTTACGACGGATTCCGGGCTGTACGGTCTGGGCGAGGCGTATCCCAAGGTGGATGTAACTGCTCATGTTGCGGACATTAAGAATCAAATCATTGGTCAGGATCCTCTGCATGTGGAGGTTCTCACGCAGATGATGGTAGAGAAGTACGTTTCGCGGGGATCACGGTACGGTGCGTATTCCGGAGCCATCTCGGGCGTTGAAATCGCCTTATGGGATCTGGCTGGTAAGATTCTCAATGTGCCGGTCTATGTGCTCTTGGGCGGAACTTACAGGGAGAAAATCCTGCTTTATCATGATAGTGGATCACCTAAGACCGCTGATCCCAAGGGATGGATTGAGGAAGCGCAGAAGTCCTTAGATCACGGCTTCATAGCTATCAAGTTGAGCCTGCCCCGGTACCTGGGCGAGAAGTGGAATCGAACGATCCCGCCCGAGAATCTGAAACAATGGAGGCGCATCCTTGAGGCTGTGAAAGCGAACCTCGACGCAAATATTTTGGTCGGGGTGGATCTTCACTGGAAGTACAACACCAGGGATACGCTTCAATTCACTGAAATGATTAAAGACCTTGATATTTGGTTCCTGGAAGATCCCTTGCCTCCGCAGAATGTCGATGCCTTTAAGCGATTGACGGCAGCAAGCAAGGTGCCGATTCTGACAGGCGAAAATCTTTTCACACGGTACGGATTCCGAATGTTTATCGAGAAGCAGGCTTGCGATATGATTCATCCGGATCCTCAGAAATGTGGCGGTTTGCTGGAGACCAAGAAAATTGCTGACTGGGCCGACCTATACAACATCAACATGCTCTGCCACAACGGGTGCTCACCTGTGGGGACGATCGCCTCTGGACATTTATGTATGGCAATTAAATCTTTTCTGGCGCTGGAATCTGATAGTGTTGATCTACCATACTGGCAGGATATTATCCAGAGGGAAAAACCGATCTATAAAGATGGATATTTAGAAATTCCTAATAAACCTGGACTTGGTATTGAGCTAAATAATGATGTTTGTCGGAAACATCTTGTCAATGGGTACAGATTTTTTGAATAGATATCACTAGCGTCCCAGCATTAGTCGGATAAAGTCCATTGGTTACAGAATTGCTGGTTTTTAGTTTTGTAATCATGATATCTAACTAATTGTAAAATATGAAGTTTTTCAGATACTGTTATGCTTAAAATTTGCAAAAAAGTGTAGAGTGAAACTTCAATTTTTAGACATTTTTTTACAATACATGAAAAACTCTTGACATAATGGTTGCCTCGATATTTTTGAACGCATCGGCGATGGGAATATTCAATTTATTGTTAATTGAAGTGAAAGATAATTAATTGTAAATATGACACTTGACAAGAATTTAATACCATTAGGTTGATCCAATTAACAAAGGTGGAGTTGGCTGGGCGAATTTCTTTTCTGTGGGAGAACATTTTTTAAATAACGATCATTATCGGATACATAAGATGAAGGATTTTTTTATGAAACGAATAAATTGGCAAAAGATTCATCTGACAACATTTTTTATTATTTTTGCTTTATTGATGAGTTGTTCCAAACAGGAAAACCAATTTACCAACTCTATCGGCATGAAATTTATCCGTATTGAAAAAGGGACGTTCGTAATGGGTTCATTAAATAAAGGACTTACTGAAAAATTTGATAAATCCATCTATCTGGATCAGGGAAATTGGGACGAACAACCGGCGCATAAAGTGATAATTAGCAAACCGTTTTATATTTCAGAAACTGAGGTGACCAATGAACAATTTCAAAAATTTCGGCCACAATATAAGGGAATAGAAAAATTTTATCCTTATGCTTCGGCGGTCAGTTGGAACGATGCGGTGGCGTTTTGTGAATGGCTGAGTGAAATAGAGGGAAAAAATTATCGTTTGCCAACTGAAGCTGAATGGGAATATGTGTGCCGAGCGGGTACTCAGACACTTTTTTCATCCGGCGATACTTTGCCAATAGCCGAAACTGCCAACGCCTGGGGTATTAAGAATATGCACACTGGAGTTGCAGAATGGTGTTATGACTGGCATGGTATTTATTCTGATGAAGATCGATCGGATCCTGTTGGACCAGAAAAAGGGTTGGCAAAGATTGTACGCGGTGGTGGTCTGGATCGGACGCAACCATTTTATGCCCGGTCTGCCAATCGAGCTGGTATTTCTCCTAATTTTCCGCCCATGCCAGTGGAGAAGATGAATGAATTGGTTCAGCAAAGTACAAATAGCTTAACCAGAAAATCCAGCAAGGAAGAACCAAACGGCTACAAAGTTGTCCATGGTTATAAAAATTTTACCCGGACGGTTCTAAATAATCAGGGCAACCATTCGATTGGATTCCGCGTGGTTCAAGCGTCGTTTCCCGACACGAAACCTGAGGCAAGCTGCATTCCATTTGTGCAGCGTTGTATAAAGCAAAATCAGGAAGTAGCGCAGATTGGCCCGGATCCTGAAAAATCCCATTTCAGAAAAAGATACCTGTTGCCCACGCCGCCGGAAAATTCAAAGGGGGACCAGCTTTTTATCAATCGCGTGACAGGTTTTCATCCAGCGATTCTGGGACATCATCACAGTCCGGGACTGGAAGTGTGTGCTAATGGTGATGTGCTGGCGGTTTATTACACCTCGATTAGCGAAACAACTCCGGATGTGGCACAGATCGCGTTGCGATTGCGGTTCGGTTGTGACCAGTGGGACATGCCTGAGTTGTTTCTGGATTTTCCGGACGCCAATGACCATGCGCCCATGCTGTGGCGGGAAAATGATACGTTAAGGTATTTTTGGGGAAATAATAAGCTGGACGCTGGTTTTCCTTTTAACTGGATTGAATCTACTGACAACGGTCAAACGTGGAGCACAGTTTATTTTCCAATATTTGAAACTTTGGTCGGCGGACATTCTGCGCAACCCATTACCTCGGCTTTTCGGGATAAAAAGGGGAGACTTTATGTTGCAAGTGACGGCGTCGGCCCGGAGTCTGTATTGTGGGTTAGCAAAAATAACAGGAAAACCTGGAACGATAGCGGCGGTCGCAGCGGCGGAAGACACACGAGTTTTGTGCTTTTAAAGGATAGGCGAATTCTTGGCATGGGTGGTAAAAGCAGCGATATTCATGGTTATATGCCAAAATCAATTTCCAACGATGGCGGTAAAACCTGGAAGATCAGCAAAACGCCATTTTGCGCCCTGGGAAGCAATCAGCGTCCCACGATTATTCGGCTGCAAAGCGGCAGGTTGTTTTTTGCTGGCGATTTTCAACATCGTTCCGGGAAACAGCCCGCAGGTATTAAACAACATGGTGCTTATGTCGCTTTGTCGGAGGATGAGGGAGAAACCTGGTTGATTAAAAAGTTACCAGGCGCACAAGAACATGAAGATCCGGAACGTCGGCAAGATTTAAAAGGAGCCACTCTGGGTTACTCTGTAGCCCGCCAGGCACCCAATGGCATCATTCATTTGATTACGTCCATGAACGAGCCCTGTCTCCATTTCGAAATGAATGAAGCATGGATTTTAACAGCTACGGATGAAAAAATTGAGGAAGATGCATTGATGAAGCCGCAGGTGGAATCAATTGATCAGGTGAAGGAATACAAAGAATATTTCCCCGGTGGAAAAATAAAAGCTGTATGGCATGCAGGTATTGCAGACAATGGACAGTACTTGCTTCATGGTCCAGAAGTCTGGTACTATGAAAATGGTAAAAAGCAATGGCAGGTAGAATATAACATGGGTAAAAAAGTCGGAGATGAAGTATTCTGGTCAGAAGATGGGAAAAAATTATGGAGCTGGCAGCACAACCGGGATGGCAGCAGCGTTTGGACAAATTGGTGGCACAATGGAAAAAAGAGAACCGAGTCTGTTTGGAAAAATAAAAAATGTGAGGGTGAAGCGACAATGTGGGATAAGACAGGAAGGATAGTGAAAAAAGTGAATTTTAAAAATGGAGCGGAGAAGAAAATTATTAATTGATCAAAGGTATAAATATTTATCAGGTAAAGCCGCCAACAGCGCAAAGTTATTGGCAAATTAATCTCTGCCGATTCGCATCTTTGTGTGAGTAAAATTGATGCGGAACAAAAAGTAAAACATGGTTGCAAATTGTATCAGATGTAACAGGTATTTCACAGATAGTACCGAAGATGACTATTGGTGCGAGCTATGGTGATGCTTTCTTAGCAGGAGTTGCTGCCGGTTTTTTGAAACCGTCTGATATAAAACATTGAGTAAAAGTCGGAGCGACAATCATGCCTGATTTGCAAGCAAAAGCGAGATATGATCCATACTTTACAGTTTAACTGAAGTTGTACGAACAAACTCTCGATATTGTTCATCGCTTATCTACGAAGCATCCATGATCTTATAACATGTTATTAATGTTATGATTATAAAAATTAATCTATTCCATAAATGGAAGTGTAAAAAATAAAAAGGACTGCCTAATCAATGCAATATTGGTCTATTCTAAAAAGAAGCACTTCATCAATAAAAATGGTTTCGATTCTCATATTTGTATATTTATCCATCTTTATTTCTTCCCCAACTTTTTCTCAACTAAGATCTGAATTAACCGAAGGAGGTATTGATGCTTCAGAATTTATTGTTAATGCCTCCCTATCATCATTTAGCAGGATGGAGCAAAGAGAAAAGGACAAAGCAGTGATATTAGAAGAATTTATATTTAATGAGGCTTCCTTTCCCAGTTGTCATGCTTCAACAATTGAGGAAACGCCTGAAGGATTAATTGCTGCCTGGTTTGGAGGTACACACGAAAAAAACAAGGATGTGGAAATTTGGGTGAGCAGAAAAATTGGCGGACAATGGTCTACTCCAAAATCGGTAGCAGATGGAATTCAACATAAAGATAAACGTTATCCATGCTGGAATCCTGTTCTATTTCAGGTACCCAGTGGTTCATTACTTTTATTTTATAAAGTTGGTCCAAATCCTGAAGAATGGTGGGGCATGTCAAAATCCTCTGACGATAATGGAAAAAATTGGTCGGAAGCGGTAAGATTACCGGAAGATATCTTAGGACCCATAAAAAATAAACCGATTTTATTGAAAAACGGAAGATTAATTTCTCCTTCAAGCACCGAGAATAAGGGGTGGCGGGTTCATTTCGAAATATCAGAAGATTTGGGTAAAACCTGGAGACTTATTGGTCCAATCAATAATGCGATAAAATTTAATGTGATACAACCAAGTATACTTACCTATGATGATGGCAGGCTGCAGATTCTTTGCAGAAGCAAGGAGAATCAGGTTATCAGCAGTTGGTCGAAAGATGGAGGAAACACCTGGAGCCCTCTGGAAGCTACCGAATTACCGAATCCAAATTCCGGGATAGATGCTGTCACTTTAAAAAATGGTCTGCAATTAATTGTTTATAATCACTCAAAAAAAAGCGAAGGGGAGTGGGGCGGTCCAAGAACACCACTAAATGTCGCTGTATCTAAAGACGGCCAAAATTGGAAACCAGTATTAACACTGGAAGATCGCCCCGGAGAATATTCGTATCCTGCTGTAATTCAGGGAAAAGATGGTTTAGTACACATAACTTATACCTGGAAACGGGAAAAAATAAAATATATTTTAATAGACCCTTCAAATTTTTCAGTTATTGATTAGAGACTAATTTTAATGAATATTTTAGACTTCGTAATCTTCTTTGCCTACATGTTAGGTGTGACCATATTTGGTGCTTCTTTCTATAGAAAAAATAAATCTTCATCAGCATTTACTTTAGGGAATAGAAATATACCCGGCTGGGTAGTGGGGATGTCAATCTTTGCTACTTTTGTAAGCAGCATAAGTTATCTGGCATTACCAGGCAATGCTTTTCAATCTAATTGGAATGCTTTTGTATTCAGCTTATCTATTCCAGTAGCTTCCATAATGGCGATAAAATTCTTTGTTCCCTTATACCGCACAATAAACAGTCCGTCTGCATATACTTTTTTGGAAAATAGATTTGGCCCCTGGGCAAGGGTATATGTTTCAATTTTTTATTTATTAACGCAGTTGATGCGGGTCGGTACAATATTATATCTGCTGGCTCTTACTATAAATGCATTATTTGGCTGGGATGTTACAATTGTAATTATTGTTACGGGTATTACCGTAATGCTTTATTCTATTCTGGGTGGAATTCAGGCAGTCGTTTGGACTGATGCTATTCAGGGAATAATCTTAATCAGCGGAGCATTAATCTGCGCTTTATATATACTATTTGGTATGCCTGAAGGTTCGGGACAACTATTTACAATAGCAGTTGAACAGAATAAATTCAGTCTTGGCAGTTTTAGTCTTGAATTATCCAGATCAACATTTTGGGTTGTACTGGTTTATGGTATTTTTATCAATCTTCAGAATTACGGTATAGATCAGAATTATGTTCAGCGATATATCGCCGCCAAAACAGATAAGGAGGCTAAACGTTCTGCTTTTTTTGGAAGTATGTTATACATCCCCGTGTCGCTATTATTTCTTTTTATTGGTACTGCTTTATTTGCTTTTTATAACTCGGCTGCAGGCACTTTGCCTCCCGAACTTATGGATGTAACAAAAAGTGATCGGGTTTTTCCATATTTTATTGTAACAGAGTTGCCCTCCGGTATAACAGGAGTTCTGATTGCTTCAATCTTTGCTGCCGGTATGAGCACAATCTCAACCAGCTATAATAGTTCAGCAACAGTTTTTTTAACAGATTACTATCAACGTTATTTTAGGCGATCAGCTTCAGATAAGGATGCGATGAAAGTACTCTATATTTCTTCTCTCATTATAAGCATACTCGGTATTTCAATCGCTGTTATTATGATAAATGTGAAAAGTGCTTTGGATACCTGGTGGAAATTAGCTTCAATTTTTAGCGGCGGGATGCTCGGTCTATTTTTGCTGGGGGCATTTTCGAAAAGGAAAAATATAATAGGGGCCGTAGTCGGAGTTATTGCCGGGCTGATGGTTATCCTATTGCTAACTGTTTCGCCTCTTATATCTGAAAATACCTTCGGAAGTCAGTTCCATACGTACTTAACTATTGTATTTGGTACTACAACTATTTTCCTAGTTGGCTTTCTTTTTTCTTTAATAAGCCCCTGCAGTAAAACGGTGAAAATAAATAATAATACAGACTAACTAACTATAAAAGCATTTAGAATATTTTTTAAAACTTAACAACTACAAATCATGGTTAATAATTCAAATTTACCAAAACCGTTAAAGGGGATTATTCCCCCAATGGTTACCCCATTGCACGATAACAATACCTTAGATGTAAAAGGGCTTGAACGGCTGATAGAACATATTTTGAATGGAGGTGTGCATGGATTATTCATTTTAGGGACAACCGGCGAATCTCCAAGTTTGAGTTACTCTTTACGATATGAATTGGTAAAGAGAGTTTGCTCTCAGGTAAATAATCGTGTACCTGTATTGGTGGGTATTACCGATACGTCCTGTGTTGAAAGTTTAAATTTGGCGGAGAAAGCTGCTGCTTGCGGCGCAGATGCGGTTGTTCTTGCACCACCTTATTATTTTACTTCTGCACAACCTGAATTACTGGAGTACCTTTCACACTTAACCAATCAGCTTCCTCTGCCAATGTTTCTTTACAATATGCCGGCGCATACAAAAATTATGATTGAACCATCTACTGTAGTTGCTGCGGCAGGCATTCCAGGGATAATAGGTATGAAAGACAGCTCCTCTAATCTGGCGTACTTCAGCATTGTTCAACATGCGCTTCATAATCGTCCTGAGTTTTCCTTGTTAATAGGGCCGGAAGAGATTACTGCACACTTTGTACTGATGGGAGGGCATGGCGGGATGAATGGTGGTGCAAACATGTTTCCAAAACTTTATGTAGATCTTTATAATGCTGCCGTTGAAAAAAATTTTGATAAGATACTACCTCTTCAGCAGAAAGTAATGGAAATAAGCAGTTCGATTTACAGAGTTGGAAAATATGGTTCCAGTTTAATCAAAGGGATTAAGTGTGCCCTTTCTCTGATGGGTATTTGCGATGATTTTCTTGCAGAACCATTCCACAGGTTTAGAAAAGAAGAACGTAACAAAATTCGGGAAAATTTGAAAAATTTAAATCTTGAAGGTTATAAAATACAATGATCACGTCAGCACAATGGATTGCTCCAGACCGGATTTGCTCGACAATGATCGTTTCGGTTTCGTCACAGATGGCGGCAATGGATTGAAATTAGCGACTCCCCATTTCTTGGGGACAATAGCCCTTTTCCGCACCTTGTTGATGACCATCCACAGGCGTGGCAATTCCATCGACATCGATGGTGATGGATGGGATACGTTGTTTTTCAAACAGCACCTCGTTTAATTGGAATAAGAGTTCCTGTCGCTCATGATCGCGTTGACCAATTAACAGCAAATCATCGCGGATCGTTGTATCGTGGGGAATACTTTCTAAGTCAAATAGATCCTGAATAACAGCATCATTGCTAAAGCGCTGAATGTCGTACAACCGTTCACCACCAGCAATATCCGATGCGATAAGCATCTTGATATTGTCGACTGGATGGTAGTTGCGAATACGACGCAATTTACCAAAAATGGATTTGAATAATTTATGAAATTTATCTGATGCAAAAATTCAGAAAGAACATAAAGTCCACCAAATGGACTTGCATATGTCTCGATGATTTCGTATCTTGTTTTTACCTCAGTTGGATGTCCTTTATTTTAGTTTATATTTTTTGTTTATTGTTATTAAATATAGCTATTTATAAAGGACATTCCAACAAGTTTTTTTATTTTTTACACTGAATTTAGGTAGGAACCCAAGATGAGTAGACCTGGCTTCATTATAACATCATGCTTGGCTATTATTGGTATCATCATTTTCGGATTCGAAATTTCTATTAGCATCGCTCAGAATAAAAATGCCGTGATTAGCAAAAATGTTGATCAGATTAATGTGCTACGAATATTTATTGATTGTAAGGATTGCGATTTCAATTATATCCGAAATAACATTAGATTCGTTAACTTTATACGTGAGCCACTTCAGGCGCATGTTCACATATTAATTACTGAACAAAAGACGGCAAGCGATGGTCATAAATTCAGCTTGAGGTTCCTCGGCAGGCAGAATTTTCAGGGAATGGATCAAAATCTCTATTACACTTCACCCCAGTCCAATACTGAGGATAAATTGCGTCGAGGTTTAATCCAGGTCTTAAAAATGGGCTTGATGCCTTATGTTTCACAGACTGCGATGGCGAATTTACTTGATTTTGAATACGATGAACAACAAGTCGATACAATTCGGAAACAGGTTGATAATGCGTGGAACTATTGGGTTTTTCACATTGATTTGAAGGGAGAATTTCAAGCCGAAGAAAGTCAGAATGAATTGGATATCGTAAGTTCTGGCAGTGCAGAACGGATAACAGAAAACTGGAAAATCAAGTCTGAAATTAAATATGATCATCAACAGGATAGTTTCAAAGATGATGATGAAAAGATCATAGGCAAACGCAAGGAGTGGGAAGCCGAAGCTGAAGTCATAAAAAGCTTGAATTCTCACTGGTCAGCAGGACTATTTGGACGTTATAATTTTTCAACTTATCGAAATATCAATTTAAGTTTGGGATTCGCTCCTGGCATTGAATATAATTTCTTTCCGTGGAGCCAATCAGACCGCAGAATATTTTCTCTTTCCTATTCGGCAGGCTTACGCTCTTTTCGATATGATGAAGAAACAATTTTCGATAAAACACAAGAAACGCTGTCGTATGGAAGGTTAAGGATCGAGCTAGGGCTGATTCAACCCTGGGGAGAGGTCGATGCCAGCCTTGAAAATTCACATTATTATCACGACCTGTCAAAAAATTTGTTGAAACTGGAAACCGACCTTTCAATCCGAATCACGAAAGGTTTAGCTTTTAAGCTGGAAGTGGAGGCGGAAAGTATTCACGACCAACTCTATCTGCCAAAAGGCGATGCCACGTTGGAAGAGATTTTATTAAAGCAGAAGAAACTGGCAACGACTTATGAGGTATCGGTTTTGTTTGGCTTGCGATACTCTTTTGGATCGATCTATAATAATATCGTGAATCGGCGTTTTTAAACGCGGAAAAATCAAAAATGAACTGATACAGAAATAGGATTCAAAAAAATTTCCGTGTTAGTTCCAATTCCGTGACTAAAATTATTCATTTCACTGAAGGACAATTGTAGATGAATAGAAAATACCATCTTTTTCTATTAATTATTTCCACTACACTCATTCTTCTTTCATGTTCAAAACAAGAAGAAATCGGCGAATTTGCTCCGCCTGATGCCTATCTGGAAGGCTTGAAGCATCCATATTATGGTAGCGAAAATCCCTGGAATCGGCGCTTTTTTTATGACCAAATAGGGTTTGAATACAAGCGGCGGGGTCAGCGTCAGATGCTGGACATAGTCGAAGGCAGACCTGAAGAAGCAACTCGATATTGTCGTGAGCTATTAGCTGCTGAACCGAATGATCTGGAATCGTGGTTTAACCTGGCTGTGGCGCAATGCCAGACAGGGGAACTGGATAGCGCTGTCCAAACGATGAAAATTACAATTGAAAAAGGATTACCCTTTGAGCGGTTTCTGGCTGGTCCTCGAGACCTGTTTAAACCAATGACGGAATCTATCGAATTTAAAAAGCTTGCTGCTGAACGAAATATTCAACTGCTTCACGGTCCCCTGCTCGGTTGCGTAACCGATAGCAGCGCCAGTTTCTGGGTTCGTACAGTGGATGAAGTTCTATTACAAGTAATTGCCAGCACATCAAATCGGTTGATGCTACCCATACGATCCAAGACCGTTTTTACGGATTCCAATCATGATTTCACGGCTGTCGTGGAAATCAATGGTTTGCAACCTTCGACAACCTATTATTACAATGTTTTGATCCATGGCAAGTCAACGCTGAAACCTGAATTTCCATCCTTTCGCACCTATCCAGCAGTTGGAAGTCGTGCGAAATTTCAGGTCGGCTTCGGAGGAGGAGCAGGTTTTTATCCGCCCAATGAGCGGATCTGGGATACCATCCTTGTACATCAGCCAATCGCCTTTCTCACGCTGGGCGACAATGTTTACATCAACATGCCTGAGATGCCCAATGGCGTGCACTACTACACATATTATCGACGCCAATCCCGTCCTGAATTCCGACGATTGGTCGCTTCAACGGCGATTTATGCCATCTGGGACGATCATGATGCGGCTACCGATGATGTTTGGTTGGGACCCTATAAAGACAGACCAGTATGGAAAATGCCTTTATTAGAAATTTTCAACCAGAATTGGAATAATCCAGGCTATGGCGATCCTGACTGGCCTGGCTGCTGGTGTAATTTTTCCATCGGCGATGTGGATTTCTTTATGTTGGATGGCAGGACGTACCGCACCAATCCTTATGATGAAAATCCGACCATGCTGGGACCTATTCAAAAAGCCTGGCTGTTGGATCAGCTCAAGAAAGCGAAAGGGACCTTCAAAGTCATTGCTTCTCCTGTGCCATGGTCGTTAGCAACAAAAGGCGTTGCCAGGGATACCTGGAATGGCTTTAAAGAGGAACGAAACGAGATTTTTGATTTCCTGGCTGAAAACAACATCGATGGTGTTATTCTGTTGTCCGCTGATCGTCATCGCTCCGATGCCTGGAAAATCGAGCGAAAAAATGGATATCCATTATTTGAATTTGAAAGCTCCCGACTGACCAATCAACATGTCCATGAATTGATGCCGAAAGCCTTGTTTGGTTACAATGAGAAACAGTCGTTTGGCTTGCTAACGTTTGATACGACACTGCCCGATCCGACAATTACGTACCAGATTGTGAGTATTGATAATGAGATTGTGCATGAATTGATGATTAAGAGAAGTGAGATTTCACATAAATAAATTTTTAGGTCACAAAAAAGGAACAGGACATAAAAAAGACTTTTTAAATTTTTCTTTTGTGACAGTTCAGTTTTTGTGAACTATTTTGATTAATCATTTTATCAGTGGGTTCTCAAATGAAAATAAATGTCTTTAATTTTACCTTAACATTCTTCGTCTTTCTTCTAATAATTCTAAATTCAACTACATTTACTCAGTCAATTTGGAAAGAAAACTCCTTCGAAGATTTCATCGACGGACAATTCCTGGATGCAGGCAGCAATATCTACGTCTCTGCCAGCGGGCGTATTCAAATCATTAATCGATGGGATTATAATAATGATGGCTATTTAGACATTTTTCTGCCCGCAGGACATGGTCATACGGAGAAAGAAATTACCTTCATTTACCTCAACAACGGAAAAGATATCGATGGTCGTTCACGGATCGAACTACCTGGCGGTGGCTCAAGAGATGGGCTGGTGGCAGATTTTAACAAAGATGGATTTAATGACCTTGCCATTGCCAATTCAGCGGATAGTCATGACAAACGTGTCTTTGCATGGATTTATTTGGGAAGCAAGAAGGGATTCTCTGCCGATAATCGGATTGAGTTGCCAGCGTACCAGGGGCGTTCAATTGCTACTGGAGATTTTAACGGCGATGGATGGCTCGATCTGGCGATAGCCTGTCAATGGCAAGCAGGTACAGTCTCGCATCCAGAGGGTCCAAAAATGAGTTTTATTTACTGGAATTCGCAGGAAGGTTTTGATCCAGAAAATCGGCTTGCACTATCTTTTAATGAACAGGGAGCCATTGCTTTTGCTGCAGCAGATTTAGATGAAGACGGAACCGATGATTTGGTAGCAATAGCTGCGGGAAAAACTCACATTCTTCTTTCAGACCGAAATGCTTTTCAAAATCCTAAGAATCGGGCCGAACTTTCTCTATCAGGAACGGCTCTCTCCTTAGGAAATGTCAATCAGGATGATTTCCAAGATTTAGTTATTTGTACAAAACGAAAAGTCGTCGTCATATTTGGGAATAAAAACGGCTATGATAGTGACAATTCAGTTTCGTTTGATGTCCCCACGCCCAATGATGCCGTCCTCTCTGATATTAATAAAGATGGGTTTGATGATGTGGTTGTCGCCAACCACGCTTCAAAAGAAGGCGCCACCTGGGTGAATTCCTTTGTATTTTTTTCGGACGGAAATGATTTTTCAAAACGAGAAGTTTTGGAATTACCAACATTAGGCGCCAGTGCTGTGAGTGCGGGCGATCTCAATGGCGATGGTTATCCTGAAGTGGTGTTCAGTAATCAACGTATTACCAATCAATTGAATATTGGGTCGTACGTCTATTGGAACGACGATGGTCGGCTATATTTCGGCAATCACACCCAATTGGCAACGCTGGGCTCAGTGGAAAACACCATCGGTGATGTTAATAATGACGGCTTGCCTGATGTGATTTTTTTTAATGAAGAAGGTTATTTTCGGGATGGACCAACCACATCCTACCTCTATTGGGGTGATGGGACTCGGAACTTCTCGGAGCAAAGACGAGCTTCCTTTCAAACGCATCACATCTTCGGCTATGGCAACGCTGATCTAGACGATGACGGTCATATCGATTTGATCCTTTCCCAGGAGCGATTCGTTTCCCGAATTCCGCATGAACAGGGTGGTTTGATCATTCACTGGGGTGAATCAGGTCGTTTTTCTCCGCCGACCTATCTTCCCATGACTACAGCGTACGGCGGCCCTCGTGTTGCTGACATCAACAGGGATGGCTACCTGGATATAGTGGCTGGCGGCGCTTGCATCGATCTTGAAAATCCAAAGGAGCATGGTATCTCCATTTTCTGGGGATCAGCAAATGGATTTCAACATCACAACCGAACCGTTATCCATCACGACATCGAAAAAATGCGTGCCCCGCTGCTGATGGATTTAAATAAAGATGGTTGGCTGGATATTGCAGGACAGGAGAAGGACGGCAAAATAAAAATCTGGTGGGGAAGTAAGGCAGGTTATGATGACGCAAATTTTGCCGAAATAGACCTGGGTCGTGAAGATCATCTTATGTACATCAAAGGTGCTGATTTTAACAAAGACGGCTGGCTCGATCTGCTGCTGCCAAAACGTCAACCTTATGAGGCAAAAAATACTTCCTTCATTTACTATGGTTCACCAGATGGTTTTTCAAATAACAATCGCATTGAAATTCAATCACATGTCCCCTACGATAACAGCATTGCCGATTTCGATCATGACGGTTGGCTCGATATTTTTTTAACCAGCTATGGAACTGATGCAACGGGCAATCGCCCCTCTTTGATCCATTGGGGCAGCCCAAACGGATTTATGAACCGACCAGTCACCGAATTAAATACGTATGGCTCATCAGGATCGGAAGTTATGGATTTCGATAACGATGGCTGGTTGGACATTTTTGTCGCTAATCATCGCCAGGCAGGCTCGAATGATGAGCCGATCCCGCATCGTCATATTACGCCATCCATGCTGTTCTGGGGAAGCGCCGCAGGATTCTCCAATGAAACCCGTTGGGAAGTTATGGCGACAGGGCCAAGCGGTCTGAATAATCGAGACCTCGGCAATAGCTACGATCGGGGGCTTTATGAGGATTATTTTTCGTCGGCATATCAAATTTCCCAAGGCAAAAAACCCGTGTCCATTGCGTGGGAAGTGGAGACGCCGCATGGGACAGCAGCCAAGTTTCAAGTACGGGTAGCTGATAACAAAGCTCATCTGGGTTCGGCTGAATGGCATGGTGTCAATGGGAAAAATAGTTGGTTTACGAAAAGCGGCTCAAAAATAAAAGGACTCAAGGGGAATTGGATTCAGTATCGATCGAGGCTGATGACGCCCAATGGAGGAGCGACGCCTTATCTGACGTCGGTATCGATTAGATTTGAATAAGTCATTATTTTATATGGAGGAACAGTGGATAAAAAATCTCTGTTTTTAGGTTTTATATGCGGGATAATTTTTTCGATTGGCGTCTACTATTTTGTGTTTTATGAAGACAGAACTGGTATTTTTGACAAAACAAACAGCATCGAGGAAATGAAGGCTTCCATAAAAATAAAACTTGCCAGTGTGTTTGTGGATGACCAGGAAAAAGCCCTGAAATTTTATACTGAAGTTTTGGGTTTCCAGAAAAAAGCAGATAAACCAGTAGGAAAATTTAGATGGCTAACCGTGGTTTCGCCCGATGGATCAGGGGAAATCGAGCTGCTGCTCGAGCCAAATGACAACCCTGCTGCCAAGACATACCAAAAAGCTATTTTTAACCAGGGGATACCAGCAACGGTATTTTTTGTCGATGATATTCAGAAAGAGTTTGAGCGGCTGAAAAATCTGGGTGTTAAGTTTACCATGGAACCAACTAAATTGGGATCAGTAACCATCGCTATCTTTGACGATACTTGCGGTAACCTGATTCAACTCGTTCAGGAATAAGTGAGTGTTTGTTTTGCCAAGAATTGAGTATGGTTACCAAGTACGAAAATTTTTTTGTGTTAATTATTTTTACGAGTGTGATTTCTGGAGATAATTTTATGAAAGTTCACAGATTTTTACTTGTTATTTTTATCATTGTCTTACTTTGCATTCAGATAACAATTGCTCAAGAAGTTTGGCGAGAATCCACCTTCACTGATTTCATCGATGGCATTTTCGACGACGCAGGCGCCAATATGTACGTCTCCAAAGCGGGTAGAGTCCAGACCATCAACCGCTGGGATGTGAATGGCGATGGCAATATCGATATTCTCTGCGTCAATTCTCATCCGCTGGTGGAGATGCTGGATATGTCCATTTATTGGGGCGATGGAAAAGATTTCAGCATTAAAAATCACAGCTACATCCCTGCCAACGGCCCCATGTGGGTGGCAGCCGATGATCTGAATAATGATGGCGAGATGGATCTGGTCGTGGCGAATTATTCCAATGGCACCTGGACCGAGATGGAATCTTTTGTTTATTACGGTGGATTGAAGGATCGCCATTATCAGAAAGCACCAGGGGAATGGGCTTTCTATCCCTTTAAAGAAAGAATCACTTTGCCCAGCGCCAATGCCCAGAAACCTGCCATCGGAGATTTTAACAACGATGGCTACAAAGATATTGTGTTCGCCTTTTCAGGTGGATTCTGGGAGTATCGGGATAAGAATAAAAAGGATTTGTCGCCCTCCCGAATCTACTGGGGAAGCAAGAATGGATTTGATCGGGAGCAATTCACCAATATCTGGACGAAAGGCGCTACTGATGTGGCTGTGGCAGACTTGAATAATAACAATTGGCTCGAGTTAATTTTTTCCAATGGCGAAGGCAATGAATCTTTCGTCTATTACGGCAGCGCAAGCGGATTTTCAGAATCATTTTTAAGCAGGCTACCGACCATGAAGCCACATGCAGTGGAGATCGGCGATGTCAACAATGATGGCTTACTCGATATAGTTTTCGCCAACGAAGCAGGCGATGTTTCTTATGCTTACTTGAATGAAGCTGGAAAATTCACTCCTGACCGACGGATCGAATTTGAAACGCACACAGCCAAAGACATTGTGATCAGGGATTTCAATAAGGATGGCTACAACGATGTATTTTTCACCAATCATCAGTATTCCCTTACTGGCAATCCGAATCGGGCGAACCGCATGATCGATTCCTATCTCTATTTTGGCTCTGCCAGCGGTTTTTCCAGAGAAAATCGTCAATCGCTCCAGACTATCGGTTCCTGGGGCGCCAATGCGGCTGATCTCAATCAAGACGGCTGGATCGATCTGCTGGTGTGTAATTTTCAGGAACATTATTCCTACGAAGTGCCCTCGTTCATTTATTGGAATAGTCCCGCTGGTTTTGAATTGACCCGACGCACCTGCCTGTACGAACATGGCGCACAAGGAAATGCCATCGCTGATTTCGATGACGATGGCAATCTCGATATCCTCATTACGTCGATGATGGGCAATTCCCGTGGCGATTACGATCCCTGCTATCTTTATTTTGGAAATGACAAAGGTCTGTATTCCATCGAGAATCGAATTGAGCTACCTGGTAGAGAGGCGTATGAACAGGCGTTTGCCGATCTGGACGATGATGGCAAGGTTGATATCTTGCTTATCAATCGGGGTGAAACCACCCGTCTGGCGAATGAGCTGTGGATTTACTGGAATCAAAATAATAACTTTACTTCGTGGCGAATGATAGGACTTCCCAATTACGGTGGCATTGGCGTCGAAGTCGCAGACCTGGATCGCAATGGATACCTGGATATTATTGTCTCCAATTCCGATTCCCAGCAGAAAACGTCAGATGGCAAACCGATTCCTGGCTCATTCATTTACTGGGGTGAATCAGGCGGATGGGTGGTTACCGAACGGACAGAGCTTCCCATTGTCGAAACTCGTGCCGTTGCCGTGTGCGACATCAATAACGATGGCTATCTTGACCTGGTTTGCGGGCAGCAGCGTGACTGGGGTGATGCGTCTATTTTCCTGGGCGATGGTACTCGAAATTTTGGCGACGCCAGAAGAATCCGAATCGAAGGCAGCAACGGCACCAGCACCCCAGGCGTGGCAGATTTGAACAAGGACGGCTTGCTGGATATCGCCTTTGCCCATGACAAAAATGTGCTGGTCTATTATCAACAAAAAGATGGCACATTTCCCAAAGCAAAGTCCCAGACTTTTCCTGTCCAGGCGAAAACCATGTGCGTGGCAGATGTCAATAGCGATGGCTGGCTCGATTTGATCTGTCCATTTTATAAGGGAAAGAGCAATCGTTCCGATTATTCGACCATTTTATTAGGCAGCGAAAGGGACTACGATCTCAATCATTCCATCAAGCTGCCCACTGATGGCGGCACTGGCTCCATTGACAGCGATTTCAATCGGGATGGTTTTCAGGATGTTTTCTTCTTCTGTCACCGTGCCGATGGCAGCTTAGATGAGATCGGCAAGTTCGGCGATCATCACACCAATTCATTTTTGTACTGGGGCAGTGCCAATGGATTTGATACGAAGAATAGATTGGAAATTCCCAGCGTTGGTGTGCATTACGATGTTGGCGTTGATTTGGGACATATTCGAGATCGAAGTTTTACGTTTGAATATATTTCTTCGGTTTATGAATGCAAGGGCAAAAAGCCCACCCGATTGAAATGGCAAGGAGAAACGCCACATCGATCATCGATTAAATTTCAATTGCGAGTGGCAGATTCAAAGAAAGGTTTGGCAAAGGCAAAATGGCTTGGCGCAGATGGAGTCGGTTCGTATTTCACTCAACGTGATCAAACATTAAATTCAATCCCTGGAGGGAAGTGGATTCAATATAAAGCGATTTTTGACACGGAGAATGGGGCGTATTCACCAATTGTCAGTGAGGTAAAAATTACTTTTGAAGGTATCCACTGAAGAGAAAATTGAACGGCACAAGGCTTTTCTTCAAAGGAAAATTGCAGATCGTCCGTTGATCGGCTGGATCAACGGTTGGGAAAATCTGTCCCGATATGTTCAGGATACTGGGGCATTTTTCCCAAAGGGTGAAGTTTCCATTGACGATCTCTCATGCGATCGATTCCTTCGCATGTATCAGGACTATGCCAGGACACTAAATGTGCAAGACGACCTCTATTATACATTGGAGCCGCTTCCTTTTTTTCCCTGGACTGAAGCCGCTTTGGGGTGTCCCATCGAGTACACTGGGAAAAACTTCTGGTCGTCGTCGATTGAGGAAGCGAAGAAACAGGATGGACTCGAGAGATGGATCGATGAAATAGGGGAGGAATGCGCGCGGATTTCCGAAGGAAATGCGCCTGAGACCATCGGAAAGGCTCCTCGGCATCAGGGTATTCCAGCAGGGAGCAGGCAATGGATAACCAAATACGGGGAGTTTTTGGATTTCCTGGCTGAAAATTTCACCGAGCAATATCCCATCGGTCAAAGCATCCTCCGCGGTCCCCTCGACATGGTGGCGGCAGCGTTGGGGGATGAGAACATGCTTTATCTATTCTTTGACCAACCTCGTTTGATGAAAAAGTTGCTTTCCGTGTCCACCGCCGTCTATTTGAGTTTCATCGAAACTCAAAATGCTCGGCTACGATCCTTCGCTGACGGTTACGTGATCGGGCAGTATTACGTCTGGACACCTGGAACCTGCCTTCGGCATCAGGAGGATGCGATGGCTATGCTTTCCCCTGATCTATATAAGGAATTCATCCATTCCCATGATTGTGCGATTGCCTCAGCAGCGGAATACAGCCTGTTTCATCTTCATTCCACAGGGCTGCACCTTATAGATTTTC
>JABAOH010000835.1_pt2 | contig 47138 bp, 41 predicted proteins | sample 7062181 | NCBI WGS metagenome assembly JABAOH01 (sample SAMN14538630, study PRJNA623070) | marine sediment metagenome | biome: marine biome [ENVO:00000428]; feature: marine pelagic biome [ENVO:01000023]; material: deep marine sediment [ENVO:00002113]; isolation source: pool of 5 deep marine... | reverse complement strand
GTTCGCAAGCCTCTTTGGGCCAATCGCAATGCTTTCGAAAAGAGGGGATACAGAATCCTGGAAGGGAAGTTCCAAGCCCAGCTCACCGGCTTTTTTCAGAAGCTCGGAACCAGACTGGAATGCGAACGGCTCGTGTCGGGACATTTTCATGGATAGTGTATCTAAATTTTTCACCAAAAAGAAACAGAAATTTTCATTCCTTCATCAGGAGATCTCCCTTCCTCTGATTGACCGTGCCTCTCTCTTGTGTTATAGATTTAAGAGAGAGTCAGCCAGTGAATCCAAGACATAAAATACAGCACCCCAGTCAATTCATGAAGCTCGGCTACGTGCTTATTATTTTTCTGTTGTTCGGGGATCTCATCGTCTCGAATGCCCTAAGTTTCCCGGAACCGGTTTCTCCTCAGGGACGAAGTGGCCGCCTCCCTCCCCTGACGCTGGTGGGTATCATCATGTCTAAAGACGCGTCTTCCTCGATCGCCATTTTAAAAAACGGGCAAACCAATCAGACGCAGATGCTGGCAGTCGGAGAGAAAATTCTGGATTTCACTCTGGCTCAGGTTCTGGAAAACAGCGTCGTCTTTAAAAGAGGAGATCAAACGTACACAATATACCTGGGGCGCGGACGTATGACCCAAGTTTCGCCACCTCCTCAGAAAAAACCTGCGGAAACTCCTCTCGAGAAACCCGAAGTGGAGCCTGTGGAAAGAACCAGTTCGAGCAGCAATGTCATTCGCATGGAATTCGACAGAGACGAGGTCGAAAAAAGACTCGAGGCGGAACTCCCTCTCATCATGAAGGAGGCAAGGTTCCTTCCCAACATGGTGAAAGGAAGAGTGAGGGGATTCAGGATCACCAAGCTTCCGAGCCAGAGTATTTTATCCGAGGTGGGCATCCACAGAAATGATGTGGTCCTGAAGATTAATGAAGTCGAGCTGAACAGCGTGGAAGGCATGCTCGACCTCTACATGAGATTCAGGAATGAGAGCCGCTTCGAAGTCACCATAGAAAGAAGTGGGAAAATAATCCGCATACAGTATGTATTAAGGTAAAAAAACTCCTCCTTTGCTTTCCGAAAAACCGCTTTGGACTTGACATCCTCGGGGTAAGACTCTAATCTGAAAAACATCTTGAAATCAGATAAAAAAATGAAAGCACTGCGCGTCGGTATCGACACATACAGCCTGGAACCTCTTCAGCTCAGTCCTCTGGAAATTCTGGAATGGGCGAAAGAAAACGGCGCGGAAGGTGTTCAGGTTTCGGGACTCGGCCCTGAACAGGAAAAAAATGTTGACGCGCAATACTTGAAGGATCTGGCTCAGTTTGCCGCCACGAATGATTTATACCTGGAATGGGGAGGCGCACAGCACATTCCTTTTGACATGGAGACCTGGAAAAAGAAGGAAATCCTTAAAGTCAATCGTGCTGCGGCTGAGCAGGCCGAAACATTGGGAACCCGAATCATCAGGTCCTGCTCAGGAGGCTTGATGCGATGGGACCCAAAGAGCCCTGCCACCAAGACATTCTTGAAGGAGTCGGCCAAGAGCCTCAAAGCCCAGCGCCAAATGCTCAAGGATCACGGTGTGATTCTGGCCATTGAGACCCATTTCGAATTCACGACCCATGAGCTTCTCCAGTTGTTCGAGGCCTGTGACGCGGCGCCAGGGGACTATCTCGGCATCTGCCTGGACACGATGAACCTTCTGACCATGCTGGAGGAACCCGTCAGAGCCTCGGAGAGGATTCTTCCCTGGGTGGTCAGTACCCACATCAAAGATGGCGCCATCCTCCTGACTTCAGAGGGATTCGTCACTTTTCCAGCGGAAATCGGAAAAGGAATCGTCAACCTCCGGAGAATCGCAGAAATGTTGGCCTCTCTTCCGCATGAGGTCCACCTCTCGATAGAGGATCACGGAGGAACATTCCATCTTCCCATCTTCAATTCAGAATTTCTCTCCGAATTCCCCGACCTCACAGTCGAAGAGCTTACGGCCCTCATCCAGTTGTCTCAGAAAACCGAAGAGATTTTTAGGACCGATCAATTGAATATCACGGACAGAGATGAATGGCCCAGAATTTGCTCGGCCAGACTGCAGAGAGACGTCCAGAATCTGAAAGATCTACTGAGGTCAACTCCCAGTCAATAACAATTGACCTCTCTCCCAAGAAAAGCCCCAGCTTAAAAGCCACAAAGTGTCATTGCGAGCGAAGCGCGACAATCTCATACGAAAATAATAATAAAAATTCTTTTTTTACGAGATTGCCACGTCACTTCGCTCCTCGCAATGACATGAAGGTGCTATTGCCGCACAAGCTCGCAGTGACACCTCAGCCCATCTAATTTTTCCTAGGAGATTGCCGCACAAGCTCGCAATGACACCTTTAATTCATCCCTCTGCTGTACGGAAGTGCCGCGCTTCGCTCGAAACGAAATCTGTGAATGATCCCAATCTGCCCAGAAAGCACCAAAGTCAACTCAAAACTGAAATTCAGGGCATCAGAACCGCAGAAAACGGACTGGCTGACCGCAGAATGACAGGAATTTCTGAAAGTCCGAAAAACTTAACCCGATCGTCGCGGTGTTGACGTTAGGATGAAAGTTAACCGTCTCCGCCTCCTGAAGGTCCTGGTCGATAATGACCCGAACCTCTTTCTGGCTGTCATTGAGCAATCCGAAAGGGGAAACAGCGCCCGTATCCAGCCCGAGGAACCGCATCAACCGCTCGGGAGAGGCAAAGCTGAGCCTGTCTTCTCCCAGCTGTTTTTCCAGCGCTTTCAGGTCCGCCCTCTTGGCACTTTCGATAACGACCAGATAATGCCGGTTTCCTTTTTTGTTGCGCAGAAAAAGATTCTTGCAGTGCGCTCCGGCAATGTCTCCCCAGTGCTTCTCGGCCTCCTCCACAGTGAAGACTGGGGGGTGCTCGTGCCGGACATAGGAAATGTCGAGACTCTCCAAAGCCTCATAAACCTTCTGTTCTTTTTCCGAAGGCATTGTCTTTTCCTCCCTCGCAACCTTCTGTACATAAAATCACTCCCCCAAAAACGCATCTATTCGCTGTTTCACTTCTTTCAGTTGATTCTCCAGGTAATTGACAGAATCACTGTACTCATCTGTCGAACCGGAGGGATTTAAGGCCAGCGTATGGAGCTTCGAGTAGAGCGAATGAAGCTCGACCAGATATTGATAAGGTTCGACAAGTGATGAGGGGGGCTCTTCCAACGATGCCATGAATTCATCGATCTTGGCTTTGTTTTCTTTCAGCCGTGTCTGCAATTCTTTGTATTCCTTTCCGAGTATCTTAGACTCAACAGAGCTGAGATCTTCTCCTGTGACTCGCGCATATTCCATGACATTGATATAGGATCGGGCATGGCTGATGCAGGCTGAAGCCATCCGGACGTTGATCTCCCCCGCAGACTTGAGAATCTCCGCATACAGCTTTTCCTCTTTCTGCTGGCTGGAACATGTGACGAGCAATACGCACACACAGAGCATGAGTAAAACCGGACCGCACTTTCTTTTCATCGGTTCACTCTTTTTTGACGAGACGGATCTTGACAGCGGCCTCCTTCTCGACGTCCGCAGTAAAATCCACATAGCGGCTGTTCCCACTCCGCAGGTTCGTGAACTCCGCATCCTTTCCGTCTACGGAAACAGAATCCGCTTCCGAGTTTTCCGGGAGAAGGACATGGAATGCGGCCTTTGAACCAGGAGACTGGACATCGAGCAAAACATGGCCTCCCTTGTGCTGGAAAGCATAACCAAATACAGCGCCTGATGCGCGATAGACGATCCGGACCTCTGCCTGTTCGACTTCTGCCGCAATCCAGCGGGGAGACACGCGGACTCTCTGGAAAAGTTTGAGTCTGTCTTCCACTCCGGCCAATCCTTCCAAGAGGCCGTACAGCATGGCGCTCGAACCCCAGCCATCTGTCGGAGTGGCTTCCGGGCTGGTGCTGGTCTTTGCAGTGGATGGAGAGCCATCCGGAAAGTACCAGAGATAGGTCTCTCCGGTTTTCGCAATCATCCGGGAGTATCGCTTCAGTATATCTACTCCGTACGCTTCAAAGCCATGATCAAAAGCCGCTTTAGCCAGTTCTCCGCCGACAAGAGGCATGATCCCTCCGTTGACATACGCGCCCTTCTTGAGCTTTGGATCACCAAAAATGCCGTCGGGGAACGGCGGGTCGATCGAAAACCACTCCGCGAACGCATCTGTCTTCTCTCTTCGCTCCATGTATTCCTGAATGATAGAAACCGCCATCTCATGCGTGGCGGTGCCCCTGTTGATATCTGCCGGATTGCTCAAGCTCAGCTGTGCGGACTCCTCCACACCCGGAATGGTGACCGGCGTGAGCTTCACAAAGTGCGTGTAGAACTTCCCGTTCCAGCACAACCGATTCATCCTGGTCTTGAGAGCCTCCGCGCGGTCGAGCCAGTATTTGGAAAGTTTTTTATTCTTGAAGTATTCATGCAAAAGAACCATGATCCGGAACGCCTCATAATAACCGCTGTTATCCCCGTGCATGATCCCCCAAAATGTGTCCTCCGTTATCTGGAACTGCAGCCAATCATGGGCTCCGGCCGTGTAGGCAAAATCCCAGGTGTCGATGGTGTAAGCCCGTTTGACCAGTTCATTCTCATAATCCCAGTACCAGGGATGGGTGAGTACATACTGAAGAGCTTTGTCCATTTTCGGCAACAACCTCTTGATCCACTGGTCATCTCCAGTCGCCTGCCAGGCCAGAAAAGCCGCCTTGACAAACCTGAACTCCACATCCGCCTCCACAGGAACGCGCACGTACTTGACCCAGTTCTCCTTCTCGCAGGGAAGTTTTTCGGGGAAAGTCGTGAAATAGTCGAATATTCGGCCGTTATCGGCCTGGGTTGCGGTGAAATGGTCAACAGCGCTCTGGAGGTCCTCCTCAATATACTTCACTCCTCTGAGCATGTCGCTGTAATCCCGGATCCAGATGGACTTCGTGTCCGGAGTCCTGTAACCCCTGATCTCTTGCCCATCGATCACGACATCGAGAACGTCCTGCTCCAGGAATGATTTAATTTTCGGGAAAAAACTGTCAAACTCCTCCATGCCTGTTTTGATGTGAGTTTTCTCGCTCATGTCGAATATCTCAGAAGAAAAGTGCGCGGGCCATTCATCCCTTCGGATACGCATTCTTTTTATCCTATTTTCCCAAAAAAATCCATCCAATAAGAAAAAGGGGAAGGCTTTTGTTCTTAAAGAAAGGGGACAGTCCCTCTTCTGTTTAACATAAGGACTGAAAGGGACAGTCCCAGAAGAAAAAAGCCTTCCCCTTTTTCTTTGAATCATTGACTTTATGCTTTATCCGCAGTAAATACTAAGGACTAAGGCCGGTCGGATGTCTATTTGGGGATTGCACATCATCGATGTGTCTGTAATCTTCCTCTACATCATTATCATTCTGTGGCTGGGCAAACGCGCGGCCCAAAAAACCAAGGATACAGGTGATTTTTTTCTCGCCGGCCGCAAGCTCGGCAAATTCTATCAGTTTTTCCTCAACTTCGGATGTTCGACTAACGCCGACCAGGCTGTGGCTGTCTCCAGGGAAATCTACCGCCAGGGAATCGGCGGCATGTGGATTCAGTACCTTGTCCTCTTCTTAACCCCTTTTTACTGGTTCACGACATTCTTCTTTCGCCGAATCCGCCTCACGACCATCGGCGATTATTTCACGGAACGTTTCAAAAGTAAGTCCCTGGGCGGAAGCTACGCCATCTTTATCCTGCTGCTGTCCATCCTGGGCGGTGGAGTCGGCTATATGGTGGCGGCCAAAACTATGATGGCCATGACGCCCAAGCCTTTAGACAAGTGCACGTATGAGGAACGGCTGAGCGTTGAGCAATTCAGGGAATACCAGGATCTCAAATCGAGGATGGATGAAGGATTAAGCCAGGAAGAAAGAGTCCGATATGAAGAGCTGAACGAGAAGAATAAGAGGAGTGAACTGCACTCTTTCATCTCCTACACAGACCCTCTCCTCTTCTATCTTATCTATGCTATTATAGTTTCGATCTACACCATGCTCGGGGGATTCCGGGCAGCCGTTATCACTGATGCGATCCAGGGATTTCTGATCATCACTTTTTCTCTCATCCTCATCCCTATCGGCCTGGCCAAGATCGGAGGCTTTTCAGGGCTTCACGCTTCTGTGCCGGACTACATGTTTGAACTCTTCGGCTCTGTGACCATGAGCGAATACGCCTGGTACACGATACTCGCCATGGTCCTTGCGAACCTTGTCTCCATCGTCGCCGTGGCTCCCGGAATGCAGACGGCCGGCTCGGCCACGAATGAGATGACCGCGCGTTTCGGGATGATCGGAGGCATGTTTTTCAAAAGATTCATCATGATCTTCTGGGCTCTAGCCGGCCTGCTGGCGATCGGACTCTACGCCGGGATGCTCCACGACCCGGATCTCATCTGGGGATTCATGTCTAAGGATCTGCTCTTCCCCGGAGCGATCGGACTGATGCTCGTCGGGATTCTGGCAGCAAACATGTCCACACTCGACGCCAGCGCCGTGTCTTATTCCGCGCTTTTCATCCGAAACCTCTACGAACCTTTCAAGCCGAATAAATCTGAAAAGCACTACCTCTTTGTAGGGAGGATTGCCATCGCTGTGACCCTGTTCGGGGGAATCGCGGTGGCTCTATTGATCAATAATCTCCTGGTGCTGTTCAAATACATTATCTCTATACCCGCAATCTTTGGCGCCTCCATCTGGCTGGGATTCGTCTGGCGGAGGCTAACAAAATCAGCGGTGTTCACGCAGGTCGTGATCTGCCTGCTCATCTACGCTGTCATTCCCAATCTTTTCCAGACTTTGAATTGGGCCAAGCACAATCCCGCCTTTCTTCTCGAAACTCAGCCCAAAACAGTGACTGTGACAGTGAGCGCTCTTAAAGAAGATGTGGAGAAAGGGCGAGCCGAATCTGTCGGTCAGCCCATACACAAAGAGCACACCATCGAGGCCGTCGGCGTTTTCTTCGAAGACGTGGCCCGGACAGACCCGGCTGATCCCGATTCACCGGAAGTGGGATTGGGACGTTTTCATGCGGAAATCTGGGTGCTGAGCTGGCTGGGCATTGATTTCACTTCCTGCACGAAAGCTCAACTCGTCGCAATCCGTTTCTTCTTTGACGCTCTGTTTCCTTTCCTCTTTCTTTTTCTTGTCTCATTCGTGACCAAACCCGCCCCTAAGTCTCATCTGGACAGGTTCTTTGCCAGGCTGCACACTCCTGTTCAGAAAACTCCTGAGGAAGAAAGGGATGCGCTGGAAGATTCCTACAGGAACCCGGGAAAATTCGAAAAAGATAAGCTTTTCCCCGGATCGAACTGGGAAATCATGAAACCGACCAAAACCGATTTTCTGGGATTCGGGGGAAGCTGGGTTCTGGTCGGAGTGATCATCCTGCTTCTCTGGCTCATGACTTCGATAAAATAGGAAATAACAGGAACATCATACTTTTTTTCACTTTTTTGAATACACACACTTTCGAGCTTCATCCGCATAGGCTTCAAGGAGTTCCGTATCCGCGTCAAAAAAGTGGTCTGAAGGCGCCAGGATGTAGCCGCCCCCTTCCCCTGCTTCTTCGAAACACCTGCGGACCTCTTGTCTCGTCTCATCAGGAGCGCATCCTTTTAAAAAATGGAACTGGTCGAAGCCACCGATCATACAGACTCTCTTCCCGATCCTCTTCTTCGCCTCCTTCAGGTTCACGTCTCCACCCATGGCTGCAGGCGTAAAAGTTTCCATGGCATCCGGGCGCATATCCGCAATCATTTCCAGCAGAGGCATCATGCCTCCGCAGGTATGGTAGACAACTTTCTGTCCGGCCAGATGCGCCGATTCGATCAACTCTGCATCGTAAGGGGCGACAAATTCCTCAAAGATCTTCGGGGAGATGACCGTGGACGAGGCATCCCCTCCGCCGTGTTCGATGAGGTCGAACTTCGCACCCTTCATGGATTGAACAAAGCTTTTTTTTCTGTCCAGTAAAATTCCCAAAAAGGAGTGAACCCATTCGGGATCATCGTAAGTCTCCAGGATGAGCTTTTCGATCCCGAACAGCACTGCGGCATCCTGCCAGCAGCCAGGCTGGCCGTAGACATCGAACCCTGGAATCGAGCCCCGAACGAGGCCTCGTTCTCCGAATGAATCCACGTCTCTGTTGACTTTTTCCACATCGCAGAGCGGCCGAGTCGCGTATTTCGCGAAGATGTCGATATCCGATTTCTCCTTGATCATCCGGTCTGTGACCCAGGTCGTGTACTCATTACTCTTGAGAACCATCGAGAGAGTCTTATCGGGTGTGACAAAATCATACCGGACCGCCTCGTACTCAGCGTCAGGAAGGCTCTGTGTTTGAATCTGCCAGCTGTCCGAACAGATGCGGGGCGCTTCCAAAAAAGCCAATTCTGACTGATTCGGGTCAGAATACTCCTTCCGAGCCGGATCCGGCTTATGGGCGACAATCCATTTGATGGGATCCAGTCCGAATCGGTCGAAAAAGTCCTGGCAAGAAATCCCGTTCATCCGGGTCTTCAGGAAATACGGCATGACATGATGCGTCGTGACAGGAAGGCGGTCGGGGAGCTCTCCGGTTAAAGCGGCGAGAAACCGCTGTTTTGATGTCATGACCGTTTCCCTGCCCATAGAGGATGCGCTGTTTGGAATCCGTTTTTTGCAGGCTCAAGAATTGCAAGCTCGCGTCAAACGGGATTCAATGCTGTCTCAACCCGATGAAATGGATCGAGGGTGCCACCCTGGAGAATTTCCGCTATTCATAAAAATATTTGAGAGCGTATTTTCTAAAAGCTGTCCCTTTAGTCGCCCGGGCATACAGAAAATTATTCCTGTCCACATGAATGGCATGCGCGGGTTCGGGCAGAGTGATAGCAGTCAGGTACTCGCCGTTCCCTCTGAGCACATAAACATCTTGATTGGGATTTTCAGAGAGATGGCCTCCCAGAATAAGAATATATCCGCGGTTATCCAGAGCGATTCCCTTGAACACAGCTTCAACAGGGTACTGTCCGAAGGCAGGCCTCTCATCTTTTTCTTCTCTCATTTTCACTCTTTTCTTGCCCACTAAACTCTGGTTCCAGAGAACATCCACCTGCATTTCCTGTTCTTCATCCAACTGTCTGTTCAATTTTTCAACCTTGTCTTCCCAGGTATACGCGAGAATGAATTCGCCTCTTCTGTCCACCACAAAACTGACCATGTTCATCATCGAAAGTCTCTGACCCCGGGCATAAATGATCCTTTCGATCTCATTTCCTTCAATATCGAAGAGGTATATACAATAAATGGCTCTTCCCTCCTCATATTCTCTTTTCAGAGCTGTGACGGCAATCTGGTCATCGGAGAGAACATACAGGTCTGTCACCGTGAAGGGTACCGGTATTTCCATCTGGTACTCCAAATCCAGGTTGTACACGAGTATTCCATGGTTGTACACCTCTGAGACATACAGCTTTCCGTTGAAATATTTTATCAGGCTGGGCCCTTGAAGTCCTTGAGGCCGTCTGCCCTTCTGGTCTGTCTCGTTCAAGAATTCTCCGTTTGGGTCGAATTTCCTTATCAGATTGTTCCTCAAATCTGTGATGTAGATGTTGCCGTCATTATCCGTTGTCAGCCCCGGCCTCTGATACATCAAATCTTCATCCGCATCCCCGATCACGAGCACTTCCTCAAGATAGACACTCATCTGACCCTGAGCAAATAAAACACTAAACCCGCAGAATACCAGGATGAACACTGAACCCCACTTCATATTTCTCATTTCTTACGTCTCCTGATCCAAAGACCTCATTCGTCCCGGGTGACCGCTCCATGAAGAAAAGCCAAAAACCAGCCGAATCGTTCGCCTCGATAATTCATCAGGCGTCCAATCGTCAAACCCGATTTTCCATCGGAGTGGAACAAGTTCAAAATATATATCTAACGAGAGAAAATTTCCAGCCTAAATTTCCGCATGAGTGCATCTCTCTTTCTTTGATCATTGAAATGATTTTAGAAATCCCCTGAGCGACCTTGAAGATTTAGCCTCCTTTCCTGTCTTGTCTTGATATTTGTTTTTGAGTGTGTTTAAAATCTATCATCCAAAGACACGAGATCACATGAATACTCCTCTTCATTACGGATACCACGGGAAAATCCTCGAGATCGACCTCACTGAAGGACGAGTTCAGGTCACTCCTCTCGAGTCCGCAACAATAGAAGGCTATCTGGGGGGAAGAGGTCTGGCGACGCGTATCTTCATGGATGAGATCGATCCGAGATGTGATCCTCTTGGGGCAGATAACATGCTGGTCATTGCCACGTCCCCTCTCATCGGAACACGCGCCCCGACGGCCTGCCGCGGGCACATGGTCTTCAAATCTCCGCTGACCGGATTGATCGGAAGTTCAAACTGCGGCGGCTCATGGGCGAATTATTTCAAGTCCACCGGATATGACGTTCTCTTGATCAAGGGCAAAGCCGGAGATCCGGTGATGATCGACATCGGCCCGGATGCAGTCGAGATCGCATCCGCACAAGACTGCTGGGGCCTGGATGCTTACCAAACAACCGAAAAATTGACTAAAGACAGCCCTCCGGGTGGCCGACCCCGCATACTCTGCATAGGACCTGCGGGTGAAAATCTCGTTCTGATCTCATCGATCATCAATGATAAAAGTAGAGCCTACGGCCGTTCAGGTTCCGGAGCTGTTTTCGGCAGCAAAAACCTCAAAGCCATCCGGGTTTTCGGGAAACAGAAAATACATATCCATGACACCGATAAATTTCAATCTGGTATGGACCAGGCTTTCTACCTGATGAAAGCCGCCCCCATCACCAAGCGGTTGATGAGAGAGCTCGGAACCTCAGGTCTTCTCAAACTCATCGACATCATGGACATGCTGCCCCATAAGAACTTTCAGGACAACGTGCATGAGGATCAAGACCTGGACAAAATTTCTGGAGAAACACTGAGTAAAAAGATCCTGGAACGTCCGGGAGGCTGTTTCGGCTGTCCGATAGCCTGCCAGCGCCACACCCGGCTGGGCGAGAAAAAAGGCGAAGGCCCGGAATACGAGACCATCGTGATGACCGGACTCGACTGCGGGATCTATGACCTCGAATCCATCACTCTCGCCAACTACCGCCTTAATGAGCTGGGGATAGACACCATCAGTTTTGGTGGAACACTGGCCTGTGCGATGGAGCTTTTCGAGCGCGGCATCATGACTCCCGAAGAAACGGATGGGAGGAAACTCCGTTTTGGGAATGGAGAAGTCCTCAAGGAAATGGTGGAACAAACCGCCTACAGAAAGGGTATAGGGGATAGGCTTGCGGACGGTTCTTTTCGCTTAGCCAGCGCATTGAACCATCCGGAATACTCGATGAGTGTAAGCAAACTGGAGATCCCTGCCTACGACCCCAGAGCATCCTTCACTCAAGCGTTGGGCTACATGACATCACCCACCGGCGCATGCCATCTGAGAGGGGGGTATGCCGTCTCTCTGGCGTTCTTCGGAGGGACAAGAGAGATTCCTCGCTTCAGCATGCTTCAGTCACCGATCGCAATCATGAACATGCAAAACCTCGGCATCATTCAGGACTGCCTGGGCATCTGCCGTTTTACAGGATTTGCTTTTTCCACAGAACCCTGGTCGCGCATGGTGAGTGCGGTCACCGGCCTGGACTTTTCCACCTCCAGGCTGGAAGAGATCTCCAACAGAATCGCTACGTTAGAGAGGGCATTCAACCTGGCTGCGGGATTGGACCCGGAAGAGGAAACTTTGCCCGAGCGTTTCTCTCAAGAATCCATCAAGGTCGAGGGAGAAGACAAGCTCATCCCCAGAGAAACCGCAGAAAAAATGAAAGCCGACTATTATCACGTTCGGGGATGGGATAAAGAAGGAAAACCCCCACAGAGTCTTCTCGGTGACTTGAAACTCAAAGGGAATAAAAAATGACCCGAAAAAAATGGAAAGTCAGCGAAGAGCTCATCCGCCTGTTCCAGGCCGTCGGACGCGCATCCCTTCTGTATGATATCCAGGACAGCCACAGCGGCAACATGGCCGTTCAGTGGAAAGATGAGAACAATCAGACGAAGTTGGCCATCACATCCACAGGATCCCAGAAGGGAGACCTCGAACCGAACCAGATATGTTCCCTCTCCCCTTCAGAGACCGATTTTGGATATTACAAGGCTTCCTCCGAGACGGATATTCATGCCCGCATCCTAGCTCAGAAGGATGCGAACGCTTCGATGCACTGCCACACCAAAGACCTGATCATCGCCACGCTGGATGACGAAGAAAAACCTGCGCCACCCGCGCCCTTTATCCCGGTCGACCCGCTCGGGCACTATCATCTCGGAGGCTATGTCCCTGTGGACTGGTTTGAGGTGCCGAGCGGATCATCTGAGATGGCGGACACAATCCCAGAAAGGCTGGCCCGCCACCCTGTCACTGTGGTTCAGGCGCACGGCACTTTCTCCAGAGGACGAACGCTCAAAGAAGCCTTTTTTTTGATCTGTGTCGCAAACAACTCAGGCGCCGTAGTCCGGCACGCCGGTCGATTGGGCGTGGATATCCAGAAACTGAGGAAAGCGATCCAATCTGATCCAGGCGCGCATTTTCCGTATCCTCCGACCGCATACACGATCGAAAGGGACGACATCTGCGATTTTCCAGAAGAAAAGGAGATCGTCGGAGAATTCAGAAAAACAGGGGCAAGAATCTTTGAATCCCGGCTGTCCCCATTCCACACAGGCTCCATTTCGATCCGCGGTGCCCGGACGATGCTCTGTGCACACAAAGCCTCCATGCCCCGGGAGATCGGGGGGCCTCTTCGGGAAGTTCCCCTCTCTATGGAAAAATCAGACCCCCCGGAACTGGAGATCCACAAAAGAATCTACGCGGAGAGCAACTTTCAGACCATTATCCACTGCCACATTCCAGAAGCCGAGGCCTTTTCCCATTCCACAAATCCCGGAGAAACCGACCCGATCGACCGCATCGTCCCGATCGATGCCGAAGGAAGCTTCCTCTACCTTGTGATACCCGTTCTTCCCCCCCGACATGATTTCGAACAGTTTCTCCGGCTGCTTCATGATTACAAGGTTGTGATAATCAGAGGCGGCGGAGTGTGGGGCGTGGGAGCTCAATCCCTGTCTGAAGTCCTCCATCACCCCTCCTCAGTCCGGGAAATCTGCATTTACCGGATGGGTGCCCTGGAACGAGGACTCGACCTGAAAAAAATGGAACCCCAAAAAGCCAAGAGATGGTAAATATTTTTATTCTAGACTGTCCCCACTTTTTTTCCTGAAAAAATCGCTTGTTGTACCTGCTCAATAATTTGGTAACGCGTTTTGAATGTCATTGCGAACGGAGTGAAGCAATCTCATAGAAATTAATGTATTTTTTCTTATGGGATTGCCACGCTGAGCTCGCAATGACACTTTTATCTTCGACGGATAGAAAAAAGTGTTATCTAACTCCTACGCACAGGCACTTGTCCTTTTTAGAGTCGTTTTTTCGTCACATCTATGTCATAACGGTTTACTTCATCGATCCATGACTCTCCAGAGGGAACATTCATCTTCAAGCAGAAATAATCCCAGACAGCGCCAAAAGGCATGGTTTTGAGCTCTTCCAGGAGCGCCAGACGGGCAAAATTATTCCCGGCTTCCTCCAATTTTCTCAATTTCTTTTGCGGCTCCAAGAGAGCGATCAACAGAGCCTTTTGTGCGGCTCTGGCCCCGACCACCCATGCGCCGACACGGTTCATACTCGCATCAAAAAAATCAAGAGCAAAGTGGACGCGATTCAAAGCGCCGCACCTAACGATCTCTTCAGAAAGACTTCTCACTTCATCATTCAGATTGACCACATGGTCGCTGTCCCAGCGCACTCCCCGGCTGAGATGAAGAAGGAGCTCACCAGAGAACTGGAGTATGGCAGATATCTTATCTCCAATCGATTCAGTGGGATGAAAATGTCCTGTATCAAGACAGAGCATTATTCCCTTTGATAACGCGTAACCCATGTAAAACTCATGAGAACCCACGACAAAAGACTCACTGCCAATCCCAAATAATTTGCTCTCGACAGCATCCTTCATCTCCGAGGAGCTGAAATCCTCAGAATAAATCTCATCCAGAGTTTCTTTGAGCAGCGCGCGATGTGTCCAGCGGTCCACAGGGCTGTCTTTTGTGCCGTCAGGAATCCAGAGATTGTGGATGCAGGGGCTCTTGAGTGACCGGCCCATATGGGCACTGATCGCGCGGCATCGCTTCACGTGTTCGATCCAGAATTCACGAGTCTTTTTCTCCTTGCTGCTCAGAGTGAAACCGGACTCTGCTCGGGGATGGGAAAAACAGGTTGCGTTAAAGTCCAGCTGAATGTTCCTCTTTTGGGCCCAATCTACCCAGCTCTGATAATGCCCCGGCTCAACTTCATCCCGGTCGACAGTCTTTTCTCCGAAATCTCCGTACATCGCGTGCAGGTTCAGCCTCTTCGGTCCGGGTATCAAGGAAAAAGCTTTATCCAAATCCTTCCGGAGCTCTTCGAGCGATCTCGCTTTCCCTGGATAACTGCCCGTCGCCTGGATCCCGCCACCTCCAGACGGCGAATCTGATATCTCAAACCCGCGCACATCATCTCCATGCCAGCATGGGAGGGAAAGGGGAACTTTTCCTAACTCCTTCAGCGCATTATCGGAATTGATTCCCATACGGGAGTACTGCTGCTGAGCGAATGCGTAAGCCTTTTCAATCCTATCCGCATTCATTATTAACCCTCCTCAATGAAATCACTCTGAAGCTTGACATGCCTTCTGATCGAAGATACCGTTTATTCCTCTGCAATTACCATACAACTCCTATCCTGTCAATGCTATGATATGATAAACACCCATGCCGGAGGTTAAGAGCGGACTCCTCTTGGATAATAAGCGATGCGGAAAGAAACGATGACCCCTCGGGAGAGATGGCTGGCCGTCCTCAACCGCCAGAAACCAGACCGTGTCCCGATGGACTACTGGGCCACACCCGAAGCCACTGAAAAAACCATGGCCTATCTCAACTGCCTCAGCGAGAGGGAGATGCTGGAGAAACTCCATGTGGATTTCGCAGTGGAAGTCAAGCCTTCTTACACGGGCCCGCCTGTCTCTGCGCGGCAGGATGAATTCGGGTGCAAGTATCAGGATGTCGGTTACGGAACGGGAGTGTACGAGGAATGTGTATTTCATCCCCTGGCGAAGTTTCAATCAGTTGAAGAAATCAAGCGGTCCTACACCTGGCCTGATCCGGACTGGTGGGACTACAGCGGGATCCAGAAGCAGCTCAAAGGAAACGAGGAATACCCCATTCAGGGCGGAAATTACGAGCCTTTCCTGACCTACAAGAAGCTTCGGGGAGAGGAACAGGCTTACATTGACCTGGCAGTGAATCCAGAGATCGTCCATTACTGTCTTGACAAACTTCTTCATCTGGGGCACGAGAATACACGACGCATACTCGAACAGATTCCAGGCAAAGTGATGCTCTCGTACGTAGCCGAAGATATGGGAGGCCAGGAAGACCTTCTTTTTTCTCCTGACAGCATACGCGAGTTCCTCATCCCGAGGATGAGGAAAGTCATCGAATTCATCCATCAGGCCGGCGCCTACGTTTTTCATCATAACGACGGGAGTATCCGACGCATCATTCCGGATATGATCGAAGCCGGAATCGACATCTTGAATCCTATTCAGTGGCGCTGCAAAAACATGAACCGTGCAGAGATCAAACTCAACTTCGGAGACAGCGTGATCCTTCACGGCGGAATGGACAACCAGCAAACTCTTCCGTTTGGCAGCGTGGACGATGTTAGGGAAGAAGTAGTGGACAACCTCCGTATTCTGGGAAAGGGAGGCGGTTACATCCTGGCTCCCTGTCATAATATCCAGCCCGTGACACCCCCAGAGAACATCGTCGCGATGTATGAAACCGGGTACGAAAACGGCTGGACATGAAACAACTTTAGGCACAAGAAATAAAAAGGACAAAAAGGGGCCAGGCCCCTTTTAAACTTTCAAAGGGTGAGGATTTTTAAGGGTTTGACCTTAATCTCTTAATCTCATATAATTTTCCAGAAATGAAATGGGTATACATTGAAAACATCGCCGACTTCAAAGACAAGGAAGTTGAAATCCGAGGGTGGGTGTACAACAAGCGCTCAAGCGGCAAAGCCCGTTTTTTGCTGATCAGGGACGGAACCGGAATTCTCCAGGGAACCATCTTCAGTGCAGAGAAGGACCATCCTCTCTTTCCGAAATTCGACACATTGACCCAAGAGTCCTCGCTTGCGGTCCGGGGACGAGTCAAAGAGGACAAAAGAGCCCCCGGAGGATTCGAGCTCGAAATCGAAGATATTGAGGTCATTCAGGTCGCGAAGGACTATCCTATCACCCCCAAGGAACACAGCACGCCTTTTCTGATGGAGCACCGGCATCTCTGGCTGCGATCTCGGAAACAGCACGCGATTCTCCAGGTCAGGACCGAACTCATCAAATCCATACGAGATTTTTTCGACGGCAGAGGCTTCCGCTTGATGGACACACCCATCCTGACTCCGAGCGCCTGCGAAGGAACCACGACTCTTTTCGAAACCGAATACTTCGAACAGAAAGCCTACCTGAGCCAGAGCGGCCAGCTCTACAACGAAGCCACCGCGATGGCCTTCGGGAAAGTCTACTGTTTCGGACCCACATTCAGGGCAGAAAAATCGAAAACCAGAAGACACCTGATCGAATTCTGGATGGTCGAGCCCGAAGTGGCTTTTGCCACTCTGGAGGACACGATCGAGCTCGGCGAAGACCTTGTCGTCTACATCATCGAGCGGATACTGGAGCAGAACCAGAACGAGCTTGAGGTCCTCGAAAGAGATACTCAGCCCCTTGAGAAGATTAAAAAGCCTTTTCCTCGGATCACTTACGATGAGGCGGTGAAAAAAGTCACCGAAAAGGGCTCAAAAATAGAATGGGGAGATGATTTTGGGGCTCCGGAAGAAACACTCCTGTCTGAGATATTCGACCATCCTGTCTCGGTGACCCATTTTCCGGCCAAAATCAAAGCGTTTTACATGCAGCCGGATCCAGAGCGCTCGGATCTCGTGCTCGGAGTGGACATGATCGCCTCAGAGGGATACGGAGAAATCATCGGAGGAGGACAGCGCATTCACGACCTGAAACTTTTGGAACAGAAGATCAAGGAACACAAACTGCCCCGGGAAGCCTATGAATGGTACGCGGATCTCAGAAAATACGGGTCTGTCCCTCACGCGGGATTCGGACTCGGCATTGAAAGAACTCTCGCCTGGATATGCAAGATCAAGCATATCCGGGAGACTATTCCTTTCCCCCGCCTCCTGTACAAGATCTATCCCTGATCCCATTATCATTTGCTTTCTTGAATCGGAAACTGTATCATTTGAGCCTTTCAAACAAACTGGAGCCTGATGCGGCCCGAGCATGGACCAAAAAATATCAAAATTCGTTTTTAAAAACCGCCGGTATATTCATGTCGCTGTTGCTCTAGGACCCATTCCGTTCAAGTATTTGTTGGGAGGAACATCCACTCTGCTCCTGTGGATTGCGGGTTTTGTCCTGATGCTGGCCGGCATAACGTTCAGAGCCCATTCTGCCGGTTATCTCGCAGGTGCCCACACGACAACGACGGTCAACGCTGATTATGTCTGCACATCCGGTCCTTTTGCCTATATCAGGAATCCGCTTTATCTGGGGAATTTCATCATAGGCCTCTCTCTGTGCATAGCCTTCAACGAATGGTACGGCTACCTTGTTTTTGCGCTTCATTTCATCTCGGTCTACTCGATTATGATTCCCTACGAAGAAAAGTTTTTAGCAGACAAATTTGGTGAGAAGTACACAGAATACCGCGCTCACGTGCGGAGATTCATTCCCAGGCTGAAACCATTCAAAGGGAGAGCGCCCGTCGCATCAAACTTCAAACTTGGCATTTCGAGCGAAAAATATTATTTTCTGATCCTTATCCTGATTTTCGCGATTCTTTATTTCCTGTTTGTCGGGGTCAAACTTTGATAACTTTGATAGTTTAAAAAGATTGCCTCGTTACGCAGAAAAAGGATTAATCTAATATTATCGATTGAGTTCTGTTAAATTTTGATTGTTTAGAGTTAATAGTTATCAAAGTTATCAAAGCCTGACTCCGATCATCCTGGTTTACTAAAAACAAGCAACCCTTTACAATTGAATTGATATGAAGAAGATCGCTCTCATCAGCTATGGCTGTGCGAAGAACTTGGTGGACAGCGAGGTCATGCTCGGCCACATGGAAAAGGCCGGATACTCGTTTGTCACTGATCCCGAGGAAGCGGAGATTATTGTCCTCAACACCTGCGGATTCATCGAGCCGGCCAAAAAGGAAACCCAGGACGGCTTGAAGGATGCGGTCGCCCTTAAAAAGAAGGCCAAAGAGAAGAAAATCATCGCTGTCGGATGTTATGTCGAAAGATACATAAGCTTGCTCCGCCAGGAATACCCGGAGATCGACGCCTGGCTGGGGGTGAAAGATTTCGACAAGATCGTCTCTGTTATCGAGAATAAAGAATTCACAGCATCTCAAAACAGCTACCTCTACGATCATACGACTCCTCGGTTCAGGCAAACTCCTCCCTCGTGGAGCTACGTGAAAATCTCTGAGGGGTGTTCTCACGAATGCTCTTTCTGTTCGATCCCATTGATCAAGGGTCCGTACCGGTCCCGCCCCATCTCCTCAATAGTCCAGGAAGTCGAAACTCTCTCCTTTCAGGGTGTCAAAGAGATCAACCTGATATCTCAGGACACAACCTATTTCGGCCGGGACCTGGGCCTGGAGCAAGGCTTGACTCAACTTCTCCGGACGCTCCTCAAAATAAAGGGAGTCGAATGGATCCGTATCCTGTATGGCTATCCCGAGGAGATCACGGATTCCCTCATAGAGATCCTCCAGGAGAACCGAATCTGTTCCTATCTGGATGTCCCTTTTCAGCACTCAGACCCGAACATAATCAAAAGAATGAAGAGGGCCATGGACGGGAAAAGAGCGCTCACGCTCATCGAGAAACTGAGAAACAGGATTCCGGACATTGCCCTTCGGACATCTCTTGTGGTGGGTTTCCCGGGAGAGGGGAAAAAGGAATTCGAAGACCTGAAAAGTTTTATCCGGCAAGCCCGGTTTGACCATCTGGGCGTATTCACTTATTCCAGAGAGGAGGACACATCTTCCTTTACACTCGGTGATCCCGTCAAAGAGGCCGTTAAAAACAAAAGAAAAACCAAAATCCTGGAAATCCAGGCGGACATATCTTTCCAAAAGAACGAAAAGTATTTCGGCAGCCAGGTCGAGACTCTGATCGAGGGGGCTTCTACGGATAATCCGGACGTGCTCGTCGGAAGGGCAAAATTCCAGGCACCGGAAGTGGACGGCGTGATTCTTATAGACAGGCCAGAGGACTGGCCCAAAGTCGTCAATTCGATTCAAAAGGTTGAAATCGCGGGGTGGGATGTATATGATTTATACGGAAAACTCGCCCGATGAAGCTGTTATCAAAGATCATCTCCTCTTTTTTTGGAGTGGGGTATTTTCCCGTTGCCCCCGGAACGCTCACAAGTTTTCTGGTCATACTGGCCTACAAATTCTATCTCTTCCGGCTCGGCTGGTCTCTGCATCTGCTGATCCTCTTCCTCCTCTTCTTCATCGGCGTTTATGCGTCCACAAAAGTCGAATCAGAAACCCGCAAGAAGGACCCGCGGAAAATCGTCATCGATGAAGCGTGCGGGCAGCTTCTGGTTCTCTTCAGGATGAGCGATGCCTGGTTTCCTCTTCTTTCCGGGTTCATCCTTTTCCGGATCTTCGATATCGCCAAACCTTATCCCATAAAAAAAGTGGAAGCTCTCCCTTCGGGATGGGGAATCATGATGGATGATATGGTTGCCGCCATCTATGCGGGAGTGATCGTCAACCTCTATCTGATTTTAACATGAAAACAAAAAAGGACTTGAAAATCGAGATCATGGCCATAGGCTCTGAACTTCTCACTCCTCACTTTCAAGACACCAATTCACTCTATCTGACTGAGCGGCTCAATGAACTCGGAATGGAAGTCTCTTATAAGACAATCGTGGGCGATGAATGGGATGATCTTGTTCTCTGCATACAGCAGGCTCTCTCCAGAGCAGATATCGTCATCGCGATGGGAGGACTGGGCCCGACCAAAGACGATAGAACGCGGGAAGCTTTTGCGTCGGTTCTTGAACGCAAACTTATCTTCAATTCCAAACTACTGAAAAAGATAGAGAACAGATTCAAGCGCAGGGGGCACTCCATGCCTTCTGTCAATAAAAAACAGGCCTATCTCATCGACGGAGCGGAAGTTCTTGAAAACGAAAACGGAACGGCTCCGGGTCTCTGGTTGGACACAGGTACAAAAGTCATCCTTCTTTTTCCCGGGCCTCCGCATGAACTTAAACCCATGTTCGACTCTTCGGTCTGGCCAAAACTTCAAACCTACAGAAAAAAGCACACGGCCCGCAAGGTGCTGAAAATAACAGGGCTGACCGAATCCAAAATAGAAACTCTGATTTCCGACCTGTATCCCAAAGAGCCTGATGCGCGACTGACGACTCTTGCGCGTCCCGGCCAGATAGAGATCCATCTCACCTCATATTCTGAAAAAAACCAAGAGAAGGCCGAAGAAAGCATCTGCAAATTGGAGAAAAAAATCCTTGGCAGGCTCAAAGAGAATGTCTTCTCAACAACAGGGGAGGAACTCGAAGAAGTCGTGGGAAGACTCCTGCGTCTCCATAAAAAAAATCTGGCGATGGCCGAATCCTGCACAGGAGGCCTGCTGAGCCATAGACTCACGAATATTCCTGGAAGCTCGGATTATATCCTCCAGAGTATGGTGGTTTACAGCAACGAAGCCAAATCCCACAACCTGGGAGTCTCCGCGGATTTGATCGAAAAGCACGGTGCGGTCAGTTCCCAGGTGGCCACGGCCATGGCGGCCGGTATCAGGGAAAAGGCCCGCTCGAGCTACGGACTTTCGATTACTGGAATAGCCGGCCCTGCAGGAGGAACTCCTGAAAAGCCTGTGGGTCTCGTCTATACGGCCCTGGCCTGGGACAGCGGAACAGACGTCGTGAAAAATCTCTTCTTGGGGAACCGGGAAACGATAAAATTCCAGTCCACCCAAAAAGCACTGGATATGGTGAGGAAACACCTCCTGAAAAAATCCCGAGGCCACAGAGGATGAAATGAGAACCTTTATTGCCATCAATCTTGATCCGGAGATCAAAAAAGCCCTCACTCAACTCATAGATGAGTTAAAGATCCGCCACACAGAGAGCCGGGGCATTCGATGGGTCAGGCCCGAAGGCATGCACCTCACCTTAAAGTTCCTGGGTGAGATCGGAGAAAATCAAATTCCTCTAATAGAAGGATCTCTGAGAAAGATTTCAGAAAAATACTCGCCATTTTCTTTAAAGATCAAAGGAACCGGATACTTCCCCCCGAAGAGCAAAGCGCCCAGAGTTTTTTGGATTGGGATCGAGGAAGAAGGAATCCTGGAAAAGCTCCACATCCAATTGGAAGAGGAGATGGAAAAACTGGGTTTTCCAAAAGAAAAGCGCAAATTTCATCCCCACTTGACGCTGGGAAGGGTCAAAACCTCCTCCAACCTCAGGGGAATCCTGGATCTCCTTGAACAATATAATGAAAAGATTTTAGGAGAGATGGAAGTCCAAAAAATGACTTTTTTCCGGAGCGTGCTCAAACCCACTGGAGCCGAATACTCTGTTCTCTCTGAGTTTGAATTCAAATGAAAATACTTTTTGCAGGGCTTTCCTACCTTTTCGGCGCCATCCCTTCCGGGTATATCGTGTTCTGGATTACAGAGAAAAAGGATATCCGGAACTTCGGAAGCCAGGCGACCGGAGCCACAAACCTGCTTCGCCTGAAAGGCTGGAAATTCGCGGTTCCCATCCTCCTGTTCGACATCCTCAAGGGAGCTCTTCCTGTATTTTTAGCTTTGGAATTCTTCGAGGACCTCCGGTTTGCTCTGGTCTGCGGCTTTTTGGCTGTTGTGGGACATTGTTTTCCCGTGTACATCAAGTTCAAGGGAGGAAAAGGACTGGCCACAGCACTCGGCGTCTATGCCGTGCTTGGTTTCAAACCACTCCTCCTCAGCCTGGGCGTATTTCTACTCGTGGTCGGTATCACCCGTTATGTTTCCTTGGGTTCACTTCTCGCTGTCCTGAGTTATCCGCTTTTCATTCATCTATTCCATGGAAACAAAGAAATTGTATACTTGAGTCTTGTTCTTTTCCATTTGATCATGCTCATGCACAGAGGGAATATCGCCAGGCTCATCAAAGGCAAAGAAAGAAAATTAGGAGAGAAAGTAAAATGAGAGCCAGCGTGATAGGAGGAGGAACCTGGGGAACGGCCTTTGCCCTTCACCTCGGCCGCCTCAAAATCAAAGCTCAACTCTGGATCAGAGAAAAAAAGGTGTATGAGGAAGCACAGCGCTCCAGAGAAAACAATACATTCCTCCCCGGCTATATCTTACCTCCAGAAGTTTCTTTCTTTCATGATATTGAAGAGGCGCTCTCTTCTGCTGATCTTGTTTTTATCGCTGTCCCGTCCAAATTCTGCAGAAAAATCTATGCGCAACTGGCCCCCCATCTCTCTTCTCAGCAATCCATCATCAGCCTCACCAAGGGGATCGAGGAGGGCTCTCTCAAGAGAATGAGCGAAGTGATGGAGGAAGTGTTTCGTCCACATTTCACTCCACACATCTCTGTCCTTTCTGGCCCAAGCTTCGCCAAAGAAGTGGCTGAATCTCATCCGACAGCCGTGGTCCTGGCTTCAGAAGAACAGAATCGGGCTAAAAAAATCCAACATTTTATATCCAGTCCTGTCTTTCGCGCCTACACATCCGACGATATTATCGGAGTGGAGATGGGGGGGGCCGTGAAGAACGTGATCGCCATCGCTGCGGGAATTTCAGATTCTCTCCAGTTTGGCGGCAACTCAGTCGCAGCTCTCGTCACAAGAGGTATAGCCGAAATGACCCGTTTAGGTGTAAAATTGGGAGCGAAGAAGGAGACTTTTGCTGGATTGGCAGGAATTGGAGATTTAGTCCTCACCTGCACAGGAAAATTGAGCCGGAACCACTATGTCGGCGTGGAATTGGGGAAGGGAAAACACTTGGAAGAGATTGTTTCTTCGATGAAAATGGTGGCCGAAGGCATCACAACCACACAGTCTGTCGTTGAACTGGCACAAAGAGAAAAAATTGAAATGCCTATCTGTGAGCAGATATATCAAGTACTCTACAGGAAAAAAGATCCGAAGAAGGTTCTTCAATACCTGATGTCCAGAAAACTTAAAAGTGAACACTAAAAAATTGGAGGAGGCAAATGAAATCTAAAACAGCTCTAATCCTTTTGATATGTTTGAGTTTAGTCGTATGTGCGTCATCTCAGAAAAAAATCGAAAAAGCAAAGGAGACCGATCCCGAATACCAGTACAATCTGGGATTATTCTATCTCAGGGAAGGAAACCTTGACGAAGCCATCCGATACATCAATAAGGCTCTCGCCCTCAAGCCTGAATATGACAATGCTCTGTGCACTCTCGGACTGATTTATTCCATGAAGGGTGAATTTCAAGCATCGATAAATTATCTCAAACAGTGCTTGAGTATTAATCCACGCTTGACCGAAGCTCATAACTACCTCGGTGTGGCTTACCAGGAGATAGGATTCCTCGATGAAGCGGAAAAAGAATTCAGAATCGCCATTATGGATCCGAATTACAAATCAAGGGAGCTTCCGTACTACAATCTGGCCAGAATCTATTTTGCGAAGGATGAACTGGAGGATGCACTCCAGTACGTCAATATGTCTTTGACACTCAACAAAAACTTCAGGCTGGCTCACAACCTCAAAGGAATGATACTCGAGAAACAGCTCAATTTCGCCGCAGCTATCGAAAGCTACAAGCTCGCCTTAAAAAACCTCCAGGCTGATCCAAGTGCGGGCTCCGATCTTGCTGTGGATTATTATGTGACCATCAACTTTAATCTCGGAGTGGCCTATTTCAAGAACGATGAACTCCAGAAGGCCAAGGAAATTTTTACCAAGATTTATCCGCGGGTCACTGACGCAGAAATGAGAATCAAAATCGATCGGTATCTCAAAATCATCAAATAACTTTATATCAGGTGCCTTCGAGCCATCCGGAGAGATACTTCCTCTGCTCTGCGGTGAGCCTGTCGATCTTCACTCCGAGAGTTTTGAGCTTCATCCGGGCGACATCTTTATCGATTTTTTCCGGGACCGGATAGACAATCTTCTCCAAATCTTTTCCTTTTCTGAAAAGATGCAGCACACAAAAGGCCTGATTGGCAAAGCTCATGTCCATGACCATGGCCGGATGCCCCTCAGCGGCCGCCAAATTGATCAACCGGCCTTCCCCCAGAAGATAGATCTTCTTTCCGGAATTCAGGGTGTATTCCTCGACAAAATCCTTCATCTTTCTCTTTTTTTTGGCCAGCTTTTCAAGGGCAGGGATGTCAATCTCCACGTTGAAATGGCCGGAATTAGCGACGATAGCCCCATCCTTCATCCGCAAAAAATGATCTTTTGTGATAACAGTTTTATCGCCTGTTGCCGTGACGAACACATCACCGATCTTGGCAGCTCTTTTCAGCGTCATAACCTGAAAACCATCCATGACCGCTTCCAGGGCCCTGAGTGGATCCACTTCACAAATGATCACTTTGGCTCCGGCTCCGGAGGCCCTCATGGCAATTCCCCGACCGCACCATCCATAGCCGGCGATTACAAAATTTGAACCGGCTAAAAGTATGTTGGTCGCCCGAAGAATCCCGTCGATCGTGCTTTGCCCGGTTCCGTAGCGGTTGTCAAAAAGATGCTTAGAGCTCGCGTCATTGACCGCGATGATCGGATAAAGGAGAACTTTATTCTTCGCCATACTTTTCAAGCGAATCACACCCGTCGTCGTCTCCTCTGTTCCTCCGATAACCCCATCGATCAGTTCTTTTCTTTTGGAGTGAAGCGTGGATACAAGGTCGGCGCCGTCGTCCATCGTTATTTGAGGACCCATGTCCAGGGCTTGATTGATGTGGCGGTAATAGGTCTTTTTATCTTCTCCCTTTACGGCAAAAACGGACACGTCATAGTATTTCACGAGTGCCGCGGCCACTTCATCCTGAGTGCTGAGCGGGTTAGAAGCAGTCAAAGCCAGGTCTGCGCCTGCAAGCTTTAATGTTCTCATCAGGTTTCCTGTTTCACTCGTCACGTGCAGGCAGGCTGAAATCCGGACTTTCCCGAGGGGTTTCTCTCTGGCAAACTTCTCCTTTATGGAACTCAGGACCGGCATGTCTCTCTCCGCCCATTCCATCTTGAGCTTGCCTTTTTCAGCAAGCTTCAAATCCTTCACATCATAGTCCATCTTTCTCTCCGTTTGAATAGCTCTCTTATCTCTTATATCCCCTCGTTTCTCATATCCCCGCTTCTTTTTTCAACGCTTCTGCCTTATCCACTCTTTCCCATGTGAATTCTTTTTCCGTCCGGCCAAAATGTCCATAACAGGCCGTCTTTTTATAAACAGGCCGGAGCAGATCTAGAGTTTTGATCATTCCTTTGGGTGAGAGGTCAAAATGAGTTCGTATCAATTCCTTAATCTTGTCTTCTGAGATTTTTGCCGTACCGAAAGAATCGACCATGATCGAGACGGGATGAGGCACTCCTATCGCATAAGCAATCTGGACTTCCAACTTGTCGGCAATCCCAGCAGCCACTACATTTTTTGCCGCATAGCGGGCCATATAGGAGCCCGAGCGATCCACTTTGGATGGGTCTTTACCGGAGAAACACCCGCCGCCATGACTTCCCACACCTCCATAGGTGTCCACAATGATCTTGCGGCCGGTAATTCCTGTGTCCGCAAAAGGCCCCCCCTGCTCGAAACGCCCTGTCTCGTTGATGTAAAAATCCGTCTTTTTATCAATCATCTCCGGGGGGATAACGCTCCCGATGACTTCACGCTTGATGTCTTCCTTGAGATCACCCATCTTCACTTTCGCATCATGCTGAGCGGCGATCACGACCGCATCCACTCTCACGGGTTGCTTCCCGTCGTATTCGACGGTCACCTGCGACTTCCCGTCAGGCCTGAGGTAAGGCAAAATCTTGTCCTTTCGCACCTGGGCCAGCTTCCTCACGAGTTTGTGAGCCAGCATGATCGGCAGGGGCATGAGTTCTTCGGTCTCCTGGCAGGCATAACCAAACATCAACCCCTGGTCACCCGCTCCCTGTTCGTGGCCTTCTGTATCATCGACACCTCTGGAAATATCCAAAGACTGCTCATGGATGGAAGAGACGACGCTGCACGTTTCATAATCAAAGCCGTATTTTGCGCTCGTGTACCCAATCTCTTTGACCGTATCCCGGACAATCTTCTGAAATTCACAGTAGCCCTGGCTGGTGATCTCGCCAGCGATCAAGACCAGCCCGGTTGTCACTAAGGTCTCGCACGCCACTCGGCTCTTGGAATCTTGCGCGATAAGGTCATCGAGAATGGCATCAGAGATCTGGTCGCAAATCTTATCCGGATGCCCCTCCGTCACGGACTCTGATGTGAAGAGATGTCTTCCGTCTTTACTCATGCGTCACCTCATATTCCTGACAATCAGGTGGGTTTCGTAGCTAAGAAAAATAACACAAAAAGACTGCATTTTCAATCCGTAAATGTGCTGGGATCTCCTTCCCACGTTCGACTCTTTTTACCGCAGCCAATACACACTTTACCTGAACTCCGGGTCAAGCATCCTATGGAAAAATTCTGAATATTGCGACATGAAGCCAAAATCATTAGTCAATGTCAAATGTTGAGATGCGACCCCTTTTTGTGTTATGTAATTGTCGACGACAGCAATACATGATTGAAAGAATAAGATATAAGAAGCTCCTAATCCTCTGCTTATCACTGGTCTTTTTGGTGATCGGTGTATCAGTCGATGCGCAGGAAAAAGAGTTTCCCTTTCCTGTGATTCAATACAAATTCAAGAACGGCCTGCATGTCATCCTCTCCGAAGACCATTCTTTGCCGCTGGTTTCGGTTGTCGTCGCCTACAATGTTGGCTCTCTCAACGAAGAGCCCGGTAAGACCGGACTCGCTCATTTAGTGGAAAACCTGATGTTCAGGGGCTCTGAAAACGTCAGACAGATGCAGCATATCAGTATCATCAACCGAGTCGGAGGAGAGTTCAACGCTGCCACAACAGAAGACAAAACGATTTTTCTCCAGCGAGTGCCCTCCCACCAGCTGGCACAGGTGCTCTGGCTTGAATCTGACAGGATGAAGTCGCTCGACATCAACACTTCTAACGTGGAACAAGCGAAGCAGGATATCCTCGAAGAGATTGACCGCCTCATAAAAGGAAATCCTTACATGGAAAGCTCCTGGTATTTTGACCGGCTTCTGTATACCGATTTCGCTTTCGGTCATCCGGTAATCGGAAACTCGGAGGACCTGAAAAATCTCACTCTCAGGGATGCGAAAAACTTTTATGACACCTATTATGTGCCCAATAACGCAGTCCTCACGGTCGTGGGAAATATCGACCGGGAGAAAGCCTTGGAAGATATCCGAAAATATTTTGAATCCATACCGGAGGGAAAGAAGATTCCCCCCGGTCCTTTGCCGACAGTTCCAGAAAAAAAATCAACCGTCGATTCCATTGTCAGCTCTTCTGCACCATCTCCTGGCTTTCATATGGGATTCAGATTAGCTTCTCCCTCTTCCGAGGCATTCTACGCATTGTCCATCGTCGAGTACATTCTTCTCAAGGGGAAGTCCTCCCGACTTCACAAAAGACTGATCAGGAGGGAGAGGCTTGCCTTGGATTTGAGCGGGGGGATCGAGAAGAGGCAAGACCTGGCCCGATTGAAAATATTTGTCCTGAATAACAATCAATTCATGGTCCAGAGGAGCAAAAGAGCGATATTCTCAGAATTGCACAAATTGAAAACAAGCTTCATCTCTGAAGAAGAGCTGAACAGAGCAAAGAACATGTTTCGAATGGATTACATCACTCAATTCACAACGACTCTCGAAAGAGCTCTTTTCCTTTCAGAGACCTTCCTTTCCAGGAAGATCCTTCTGAATCCCTCCGAAGAGCTTGAAAAGTATCTGGCGGTCACGCCGAAAGACATCGTCGGAGTCACAAACCGGTACTTCGGGATAGAAAGTGTTATACTCGACGTGAAGACAAAATGAAAAACAGAAGTTCACAAAAAATAATCATCCGTTTTATCCTGATGTTTCTCCTCCTCATGATTTCTCCCCTCTCGCCTCAAGAAAGGTTCCGGAGAACTCCTCCCGTTCCAGAGCCCCTTCCCCCGCTGATACTTCCAGAGATCTTCAGTGTTCCACTCTATAACGACCTGACCCTTTGGGTGGTCCAGAAGAACAACGTTCCGGTCATCAGCCTTAGGGTCATCGTTTTTGCGGGAGAAAGTGCATCTCCCGACGATCTGCCCGGCCTGGCCACTCTGACAGCCAGAATGCTCAATCGAGGAGCCTCAGACTTGACGGCCACTCAGATCGAGGAACGCATAGAATTCATCGGAGGAAACTTTTCAGCCTCCACTCATCCCGACTATTCTCTGTTTTCCTTCACTTTTCTGGAAGAGTATTTGGACCAGGCCCTTAGCCTCATGGGCAGAATGCTGATCGAACCCACGTTCCTCAAGCGTGAAATCGACAGCGAGCGGACAGCCATGTATTACGATCTCGTCCAAAAAAGTCAATCCCCTGACTTCTTGGCCAAAAGACAACTGCTTCGCCTTCTTTTCGATAACCACGTCTATACAAAGAGTACCTTTAATGAGGACGTGCTCAAAAAACTGGAACAGAATGACCTCTTGTCATTTCTGGAAAACAATTACAGACCGAATAATGCGCACATCATTTTAACGAGTAACCTCAGCCTCGAAGCGGCTTACAGAAAAGTCGGGCGTTATTTCAGTCGATGGCAAAAAAAAGAAATGGAGCCTTCCGTTCCCCCGTCTCCTGAACCGTTTAAGCAGACCAAAGTGTGCTTCATCGACATAAAAGATGTCGAGGATGCAACGATCTACATGGGCAATATCGTCATGCCCGCAACCGATCCGGATATCTTCCCTCTCATAGTCATGAATCAGGTTTTAGGGGGAACACCGAACAGCCGTTTGTTCATGAATCTCCGGGAATCCAAAGGATACGCCTACAATGCGGTCAGCCAAATTGAATACTACAAAAGCTGCAGTGTGTTCTTCATTAACGCAAAAGTCAGGCCGGAAGTGGTGGAGTCTTCCATCCAGGAAATTCTCAAAGAAATCGAGAATATCACTAAAAACAAAATCCCCAGCCCTGAGATCGAGGAGGCCAAATCCTATTTGATCGGGAATTTCCCTCTACAGATCGAGACTTTTGATGATCTGACCTCGAAAGTGGCGGAGCTTAAAGCTTTCAATCTCGGGGATGAGCACTGGAACGAATATTATGAGAACATCATGCTCACTACTTCAGACACACTGTTTGAGCTGGCCGGAAAAATCCCGATCATGACCCCAGTAATCGTGGTGGTCGGAGACGGAAATGATGTACTCAACAAATTCGGCGAATTCATAAAAGAAGTGGAAATATTCAACAAGAAAGGTATCTACCTTGGAACTTATAAGTTTGAATAAGGAGACGAGAAATGAAGCTTGTCGAATGCGTCCCCAATTTCAGTGAAGGAAGAGATAGAGAGAAAATCAACGCTATCACCAGGGAAATCGAGTCGACGCCTCATGTTACACTTCTGGATGTGGATCCGGGCGAGTCGACTAACCGGACAGTTGTCACCATGATCGGAACACCTGAAGGAGTCAAAGAAGCCGCTTTCAAAGCGATCAAAAAAGCTTCCGAAATCCTGGATATGAGCCAACACACAGGCGCTCACAGCCGGATAGGCGCCACGGACGTCTGCCCTTTCGTTCCGGTCACGGGAGTGACCATGGAGGACTGCGTGAAGCTTGCCCATGAATTGGGAGAAAGAGTGGCCAAAGAACTCAACATTCCTGTTTACCTGTATGAAGAAGCGGCACAGAAACCGGAAAGGAAGAATCTGGCGACCATCCGAATCGGTGAATACGAGGGCCTGCCAGAAAAATTCAAGGATCCCGAATGGGCTCCGGATTACGGCAAACCGGTTTTCAACCCGAAAACCGGAGCCACGGTGATCGGGGCCAGGGAATTCCTGATTGCCTACAACATCAACCTCAACACGAGGGATAGAAAACTTGCACAGGAGATCGCACTCAATATAAGAGAGAGAGGTCGAGCGAAGAGGGATAAAGAGGGGAAGATCATCAGGGATGAGAACGGCAAAGCCATCAAGGTCCCCGGCAAGTTCAAGGAGGTCAAAGCTGTCGGATGGTACATTGAGGACTATGGGATCGCTCAGATCTCGATAAACTTCACCAATTACAAGATCACTCCTCCCCACATCGTCTTCGATGAAGTCCGGAAGCAAGCCGAAAAACTCGGCTTGAGAGCCACAGGCTGTGAATTGGTCGGCCTCATTCCCAAGGAAGCCGTGCTCAGTGCCGGAAGACATTACCTGGAAAAACAGGGGAAAAGTCCCGGCGTGCCAGAAGAAGAACTCATAAGAACAGCGGTCATCTCTCTCGGCCTGTCCGATGTTTCACCGTTCGAACCCGAAAAAAAGATCATTGAATACCAGTTCAAAGAAGTCGAAAACTCACTGCTCGACCTCAACCTGAGGGAATTTTCCAACGAGCTCTCGATGGATTCTCCAGCCCCAGGGGGAGGAAGCACAGCGGCCTTGAGCGGAGCCTTATCCGCCGCTCTCGCTTCGATGGTTTCAAATCTCACAGTCGGCAAAAAGGAATACGAAGCTGTCCAGAAAGATGTGAAAGAATTCGCCGTAATCGCTCAAGCTCTCAAAGATGAATTCCTGAGAGCTGTCGACCTGGACACCATGGCCTTCAACAAGGTCATGGATGCCTTCAAGCTGCCCAAAAAAACCGATGAACAGAAAGAGGAAAAAGCCCGGGCCAATGAAGAGGCTTCGCAGGAAGCCACTTTGGTGCCCTTGGGAGTCCTGGAAAAGAGCTGCGAAGCCCTGAAGCTGGCTCAAGAGGTCGCCCTCAAAGGGAACAAGAACTCATTGAGCGATGCCGGAGTAGCCGGGTTGATGGCCCAGGCTGCGGCTGAAGGCGCGTTTTACAACGTAATGATCAACCTGCCTGGTCTCGAAAATGCAGATTTTGTTTCCAAGACAAAAAAGCAAGCCAGGACACTCGTTAAAAAAGCTCAGAAGATCGGCGACGAGTTGAGAGAGATCATCCAGAAAGAGCTGAAATAGCCGGGATCAGAGGATATCTCCATAGCCTTTTAAAAGAACCGCATGGTCGATCTTCATAAAAGGGGGAAGCTTTGCGTGCAATCACACAAAACCAGCGATTAGTAAACAGGAGAGAAATTGAATAACTTTTTAATTACCGGGCCGCCCCGCTGTGGAAAAACGACACTTCTCTTAAGGATCATCCAGGACAGTTCCCTCTCGGATAAGGTTGGCGGATTCATCACTGAGGAAATGAGAGAAAAAGGTGAAAGAATCGGATTCAAGATCGTCTCTCTTCCGGACAATGAAGAAGGCCTTCTGGCCAAAAAAGGCTTCTCTTCCCCGTTTCGCGTGGGCAAATATGGAGTTCACCTCGAGGATCTTGAAAATATAGGATGCACCGCCATCGAAGACGCCCTGCGCTCAGAAAAGGCCGTTGTTGTGGACGAAATAGGAAAAATGGAGCTCTTCTCAAAAAAATTTAAAAATACTCTTCTCAAGGCATTGGACTCGCCGCTCAAAGTGCTGGCAACGGTCATGGAACGTGAGAATGAATTTGCGGATAGGATCAAGAGGAGGCCGGACGTGGCACTGGCTCGACTCGAACGCAATAACTTTGAAACCGTTTTGAGAGAAGTTCAAAGCTGGTTCAAAATGCCTGGACTCAATGAAAAGGAAAGGAAGGAACCATGAATCAATGGACAACACACGGAAGAAAATTGACTCTTCGGGAGGGAAACATAGTCCTCCTTGATGTGGATGCGATTGTCAACGCCGCAAACACGAATCTGATCTTGGGGGGAGGTGTGGCCGGAGCTATCCGAAACGCCGGAGGACCTTCTATCCAGGAGGAGTGCAACACGATCGGATCCATCAATGTCGGGGAAGCCGTGATGACAAACGCGGGAAACCTCAAGGCAAAACACGTCATCCATGCCGCAGGCCCTGTCCAGGGAGAGGGCCAGGAAGACACCAAACTCCGCAGCGCCACCTTGAACAGCCTGAAAATTGCGAATGAGAACAAACTCAAGGATATTGCCTTCCCGGCGATCAGCACCGGTATTTTCGGCTTTCCGATGCAAGAATGCAGCGAGATTATGATCCATACAGCGATGGAATTCCTGAAAACGCATGACTATCCCCAGGAAGTGATCTTCTGCCTCTACGGACAGGACGCGTACGACATTTTCGAAAAAACTCTGGAAAAATTCACTGTATGAGAGTATTTGGCAAGTCCTTTTCCAAAATTCTTGTGTGAAATACGCGGGAGCGGAGTTACGCAGGCGCCGAGAAAAGTGGTGATGGAATGGCGTGAAAAATTCGAAGTGAGCGATGACATTCCCATGCATTTCAGACTTCTAATCCACAAAAAATGAAAGAGGCCTTTTTTCTGGCCTAACGGCTTTTTCCAACTCTCTTGAGCAGAAAAAAGAGGCCGAAGAAAAGAAAGGAAAGGATGACGATAGTCCCTGATGCAGGTAAGTCTAAAAAATAAGCCAGAATAAGTCCCAGCAGGACTGAGACCACAGCTATGAGAGACGAGAGGAGAATAGCCTGTTTGAAATTGGACGCCAGCTGAAGGCCCGCTGCCGCAGGAATGACCACTAATGCAGAGACTAAGAGAATTCCCACCACTTTCATACCCAGCACAACAGTCACCGCAGTCAGAACGGTCAAGAGAACATCCAGGCGTCCGACCTTGATCCCCGATGCTTTTGCGGCTTCATGGTCAAAGGTCATGTACATGAATCTGGGATAGTGGAGAATCACGATAAAAACGACCGCTACGGCCAGGACCACGGACAGCCATACCTCAGAAGTTTCGATGGCCAGAATATCCCCGAAAAGATAACCGAAAAGGTCCACGTTGAAACTTTGGGCCAGAGTGGCCAGAATGATTCCCGCAGCAAGCCCCACGCTGCTGAAGATCGCAATCGCTGTGTCTCCGTAGAGACCGGCTTTCTGCTTCAATTTCATGATTCCCAAAGCTGTCACCACTGCGACAGCCAGCGCCACTCCCAAAGGGATTATCTTCAGGAACAGCCCCAGGGCCACTCCCGCGAAGGCGATATGGGCCAAACCGTGGCCGATCATGGAATCCCGCCTCAGGATAAGAAAAACACCGAGGAGGGCACACGCGACAGCGATAAAAATGCCGGCCAGGAGTGCTCTCTGGAGGAAACCGTATGCGAAAAAGGCGTTCATTTCCAAAACTCAATGATAAGCTACAGGTTAATGGCGGTGAGAGACGAGATGGTGTCCACCAGCCAGCATATCTTTGAAGGCCTGGGAGCGGCAGAATTCCTCATGGGTTCCATGGTAGACCAACTTCTGGTTGAGGCAGGCCACTTGATTGACATGCCTGTTCACGACACCGATATCGTGAGTGATCAGCACGATCGTGATTCCTTCCTTTTTATTCAGGGAATCCAGCATATCGTAAAAATGATCCTGTGTTTCTGTATCCACTCCTGTGGTTGGCTCATCCAGAAAAAGGATATGAGGCTGATTGACGATAGCCCTCGCGATGAAGACTCGCTGCTGCTGTCCTCCGGAGAGGTTTCCGATCCGCCGATTCCTGAATTTTTCCATCCCGACCTGTTTCAGCGCTTTCTCAATGGACAGCTCCTGTTCTTTTTTCTTCATGCCCGGAAACCTGCGGCCGGCATGAAGCTCCATGGCGACCACTTCTTCGATAGAAGCGGGAAACACAGGGTCGATATGAGTGGCTTTTTGGGGGACATAGCCCATCTTGCTCCAGTCCGAATATTCTTCGACTCGCTTTCCCAGAATCCGAACTTCCCCCTTGGAAGGCTTCAGAAGTCCCAGGATAATCTTTATCAGAGTTGTTTTCCCGGAACCGTTCGGTCCGATGATGGATAAAAAATCACCCGGCTGAATGGCAAGAGTCACATCTTTCAGGACCTGGATAGAATCGTAACTGAAGGACACGTCTTTTACTGAGATCAAAGGCTTCGAATCAGCGGCAGCCGAGTCCATCTTTCAAATTCTCCAGATTCTCTTCCATTATATCAAAAAATGTTTTTCCCAGCCTCATCTCTTCCTTGGTGAGGTTGGCTCCGGGATTCAAGACAAGGATTCTGGCGCCAGTTTCCCTGGCCAGGACTCTCGCCAATTCAGGACTCACAGAAGCCTCGAAAAATATGACTTGTATTCCATAGGTCTTGGTCAGCTCCACGACCTCGATCATTTCTTTCGGTGTTGGCTTCGAATCAGGACTGACTCCGTAAAGAGAGATCTGGCGCAATCCGTATCTTTTCGCCAGGTGACCGAACGCGGCATGGCCACCGAGAATAAAAACTCTGTGCGCGCATTCGGCAAGGCCTTCTTTGAATTTCCTGTCCAGGTTCCTGAGATTCTTTTTGTAAGCGGAGGCGTTCTTCTCGAAGACAGAGGCTCCGCGGGGATCCATATCAGAAAGGACTGCAGCAATTCTATCGACAATGAGCTCATCAATCTGAAAGTCCAACCAGATATGCGGGTCCATCGCCTCGTGTTCATGCGCGGAGTCTGTCTCGTCTTGGAACTCACGATTGGATGGATCTTTCGCGATCAAGGATATCTCACGGCTGACCTCGAGAGTCCTCAAATTCGGATTTTGAACGCCTTCCAGGAGGTCCTGCAGCCAGGGCTCCATGTGAGAGCCTATAAAAATCAAAAGGTCGGCAGACGAAAGCCCAACGATATCACTCGGCCTTGGCTGCCAGGTGTGAATTTCAGCCCCTGGTGGAACGAGCAGGGAGACCTCTCCCCTTTCTCCACAAACCGCTCGGGCAAATTCCATCAGAGGAAAAACGCTGGTGACGACCTTGATCTGGTTTGAAGAAACAAGATGAGGAACCTGAAACATCGAAAGAATGATGATTACGGCCAGGATACAGAAAGCTTTTGACCGGGGAGGAATTCCCCTGTCTTCGGAACAATCCCTCATGCTCATTCGACAGGGTAAAGCCTTTCCTTCCACTCGAATTTCTTTTTGAAGAAAGAAAGCCTAAAAGAATTGAGCAGTATCAAAACAGCAAAAATAACGGTCAAGGGATGGAGCTGGCCGGAAACTATTCCGGTCTTGAACCTTAAGGAGAGAATAAGCTTGATGAAAGCCAGCGTGATCACCTGCAGCAGGGGCAGAGTCAGGCTCACATGGGATTCGACCGCTGCCCAAAGAGCAATATAAGGGTAGATGAAAAGATAGTAGCATGCTAGAAGAAGCGCAAAAAGAAGATGCGGAGCCCCTCCCAGGGCTTCATACGAATTTTTCGAAAATCCGTTCCACACCTCTTTGAAGCTCCTGTAAAATCTCACATCCATGAACGAAGTTCCATCGATGATGGAGATCCTTCCGTTATATTCCTTCACTTTTTTGGCCATGGCAATATCATCGACGACTTCTGCTTTTATCGCCTCATAACCGCCCCAGGAAAAGAAGAAATCTTTCTCTATAAAAAGAAATGGCCCCATGGCAAAGGACAGTCGGGAATCCTTCGAAAAGTTCATCATTCGAAAAGGAAAAAGCGCGACAAAAACAAAGTGAATCACGGGAAAATACAGCTTTTCTGCCCAGGTCTTTGTGATGAATCCTGGAATACACGAGACAAAATCAGACTTCCGCCTCTGTGCCGCCGCCACAGCTGTAGAGATCGAATGGGGCTTATGAATGGTGTCCGCATCGGTGAACAGGAACCAATCCCCTCTGGCCAAGTGAGAAAGTTGATAGCAGGCCCAATTCTTTCCGTTCCACCCGGGAGGAAGTTTTTTTCCTTTGATGACTTTGAGTTTGTCCTGGCCTGCGGAAATCTCCTTCACGATCTCATACGTTCTGTCTGTTGAGTTATCATCGAGCACGATTATTTCGAGGTGCGGATAATCGGATTTCAAGAGTGAGGAGACGCACTTTTCAATGTTTATTTCCTCATTCCTTGCGGGAATGAGGACAGATACAAAGGGCAGGGGTTTTTGAAGACTGATTTTGTTCTGCCCGCGGAGTCTGTTCAAGTTCTGAAGAAGGTTGAGAAAAATAAGGAGGAGGAAAAACAGAATCAGCACCTGTATAAAATGCATTGTCTCTACCAACCAGATTCTTGTCTGATTTTTCTCATGTGGGGCTCATCGATAATTCTTTTTATGCCCAGAGAAAGAAGAAGGGCGCACAGGAGTAAAATCTCTTCCCAAGGTCTTTTCAAAACCACAAACCAGAGAACGGGAACACTGCCTATCCCGATGCTGATAGCCAGGTGAAATTTTCGGAAAGGAACGTAAATGATCCAGATCAGCAAGCCTGAAATAAGGATGACCAAGGGCTGCAATCCCAGCAGAAATCCCATGGCTGCAGCGATTCCCTTTCCTCCTCTGCCTTTGAGAAACACAGGAAAGTTGTGGCCCAGGATGACACAGAATCCGCAGAGCCAGATCCACCAGGGCGAAAGCCCGAGAAAAAAGCCGATCCAGTAAGCCCCATATCCTTTGGTCAAATCCAGGAAGCCGGCCAATATGCCGTATTTCTTCCCGACCAGATGCCAGACGTTCCTCCCGCCGACATTCCCCTCTCCTGCGACCCGGATATCGATGCCTTTGACTTTTTTGGCGATGATGTACGAAAAAGGAATCGATCCCAGGATATAGGAGAGAATACTCCCGGCAATGATTTGAGCAACCATCCTCTTTTATTACTTCTTTATTATATAGACATCAGGAAGTCAACAAGAAAAACGCAAAAAGGGGAAAGGCTACTTTTTCTTCAAGAAGGGAGACAGTCCCTACTTTCCTTAATCACTGGACTGAAAGGGACAGTCCCCGAAGAAAAAGCAGCCTGTCCCCATTTTAATAAGGAACATCTTTTTTCTTGATTGAGGATAATGGTGTCATTGCGAGCGAAGCGTGGCAATCCCATAAAAAGAAAGGCATTTTTCCTATGAGATTGCCACGTCACTTCGTTCCTCGCAATGACACATTTATCCAAAGAGGTTGCTCCGTTCGCAATGACATTATAAAAATGTTACTGAATTACTGAGCGAGTCTGCCTGTCCCTATTTTAATTGAATTGAATGATGACTTCTTTTCGCGAATACACATCCTTTTGTCCGTTGAAGCTGATCTTTATCTTTCTTCCAGAACCCTCAGCGCTCTCCTCTCTGCCTCCTATAACAGACGCGACAGTCCTCTTCGTGATCAAGTCAACCGTGTATTCCCGGCCACCCAGTCCCTCGGCCAGGATCGTCAACTGATCGTTCGCGTACTGGACTCGAATAATTTTCAGCCCCGCTGTCTGATCCCCGATCTTCGGCAGATCGAAAGAAAGGTCGAGAAGGATACTCTGCTCTGTCTCTATCTCAACGACCGTCGATCCCCTCAAATCCAAACTGAGCACGCAGCGTGTTTCCCCCTTATTTTCTTCGACACTGAATTCTGTGTCTTCGCCGTTGACTTTTACTGATTTCACTCTGGCTCCAAAACCCAGCGAGGGAGATAGAGAGAAGCGATACATTTCCTTGTTTGAGGATTCGACCTGAACGACGAGCCGACCTTCAGAGCGCTGCACTTGAAAATGGAAGATGTCATTCCCGAGCTTGAAATTCCGGACTTCCGCTCGCTTCCAGTTTCCAGGCAGGCTGGGCCTGAATTCAATCTCTCGCTTCAAGGCGCTCCCTCTGAGGCCAAACAGCCCGCGCACAAGGCAAGTCACCACAGGCGAAGACGAAAATACTTGATGGGGCACAGAGGCTTCGAGAGGCGTGAAGAACTCTCCGGATAAAAGCTCGGGGCAGTTTCCCAACGCATCGATAAACGTGTTGTGCGCTAAGCTCATCAGATGAGAAAAACCAGAAAGAGACCGGCCGTAATTGTATTCGGCTAAGCAGGTATACCCCGTGAGGAAAGGCCAGACCGTTCCGTAATTGTAGTTCTGCGGATCATAATAAGAGCTCTCGGGAGAGAGAGACCTGACTCCCCAGTCCGTGCTCATCTCAGAGGAGGCAAAAAGATCCAGCACATGATCGGCGCGTTCCTGCGGGAGATGTCTGAAAAAGAGAGGCATGAAGGGCCAGACTGTCTTCTCGTTGAGCGGCGTGTCTTCGGTGGTGATGGCATGCGCATATATCTTCTCGTTCTCGACCCAGAACCTGTCTCGAAGGGCTCTCAAAGCCTTGTCATGGGTTTTTCTGGCTTTCCTGGAAAGATTTTCATCCTTCATGAGCAGAGCCAGTTCCGCAAAAGCCCTGTGAGCCTCTGTCGATAGCGCGGCAAGATAGATATCAGACTTGGTATTTTTCAAAAACGCACCCAGTTCCAGGGCGGCGAGACCCGCCACTGAATTCTCCATCAGGCCATCCCCATCGGTATCTGTGGTCAGCATGTACTGATACGCTTTTTTCACGGAGTCCCAGGAATTCCGGATAAAGATCACATCACCCGACCAATTCAGATAGTCATTCAGAGACACAATATAGTAAGGAGAGGTATCTGCATGGTAAAACCCGTAAGGATATTCTTCAAACCAGGGGATAAAACCTGCGCCCTGGGAGAGTTCGTGCATAATCTTTCCATCCTCCCTTTGATTCTTCCGGATCAGAGACAGCCCCTGACGGGTCACGTTAAAATCACCATAACTGTTGATGGCCCAGGAATTAAAAAACGTATCGCCTCCAAAATACCAGGCAAAGCCAGGCCTTTCGCTCCTTCCGGAAAGACCATAGCCTGCGACAAGTCCGCATCCGAGTTGGGGATTGCACACAAGGGCGTTGTCCACCGAGACTTTGGCCCATTGGAACGCTTTATTCAAGAGAGTATTGGGCGTTTGCACAGAAAGCTGCTCATTCAGCAGCCTGTCTGCATGCTGAAACCTCTCCATGTAGAGCTTCCCCAAATCTTTTTCCAGGCGGGAATAAACACTATCCGCAAGTTTTCTTCCGGAATGGCTGGCGCTCACAAAGATCGGAAAGAATGTCCGCTTCAAGGCCCCAGCCCCTGCAGGAATCTTGATTTTCATGTCTCCTTCCGGAAGGGCATGCGCCGGGCCGGAAGAGAACCGTTCTCCCGCTGGGCTCCCCACGAGAGCCACATTCCTCCGAGTTCCCTCGGATATGACGAAATATCTCTTCTGAGCATCCCAGTAGCTGTACTGGCCTCCTAGTCCGGCAGGCCACATCGGCTTCAAATCCGGCGTAAAGCTGGCCACAACAGATATCGGCTTGACCGATTCAACAGAAATAAGGATCACCACACCCGCATCTCTTAAAGGCGCAAATAAGATCTCCTCCACTTGAAAGGATGAATGGACATACCGGATGACCGTCTGATGGGGATAAACATCGATCCAGCGGGCCACATCTTTTCCCTCGACGATCTCGTTCTCGTCTTCGATCAAAAAGTACAGCTGGAAATTGTGCAGGACCTTGTGCGGATAGATCCAGATCTCCGATTTTCCGTCTTCTTTCCCCAGAATCGCGCTTTTCTGTCCCACCATATCAAAATAGCTTCCCGGCTGAACCGCCCGGCCCAAATGAAGATCGCCGCTTTTCAGGACAAACTTCTCGAATGATGGGTTTTCCTTCCCGAAAGCGGGAGAGAAAATAAAACAGAAAATCAAAAAAATACGAATAATCTTTTTCATCGCAGTTCCTCCAAGTCGAGGAAACGGGAACCCGCTCCCTCCCCCACCTCCACCTCGTAGAACCGGGGTTGAACAAATCCTTTATTCTTCGCGTTCTCAAGAAGCTCCTGTTTGAAAGCCGTGACTTCCTGATTTTTCACCAGGGCAATTCCTGACCCTCCGAATCCTGCTCCCGTCAAGCGAGCCCCGTAACACGCCGGGAATTTCTTCCCGGTCTCGTACAGGAGGTCAAGCTCCGGGCACGAGACTTCATAATCATCCCTCAAGCTCTCATGAGAGCGGAAAAGAAGGTCGCCCAAAAGATTGAAATCATCCTTCTCCATCGCCCGGACCGCCTTCTTGACGCGCGCATTCTCGCTGATCACGTGTCTGGCTCTCCGGAAAACCGCATCATCCATCTCATCCTTCAGTTTCTCGAGTATATCCTGGGTTGCGTCTTTATACTTTTTGACACCTATTTTTCTCAATATCTCCAGAGCCTGTGAGGATTCGCTCCTCCTCCTGTTGTATTCTGAACCAGCCAGTTCCCGGCGGACTCCGGTCTCGTAGACGACAACCTGAAGTCCCTCTTCTTTCAGGCGGAACGGGACCAGCTTGGTGTCAAGCGTCTCACAGTCCAGGAACACAGCTTTGTTTTCCTGACCGAATACGGAGATGAACTGGTCCATTATACCGCACTGGACGCCCACAAACTCATTCTCCGCTTTCCGGGCCAGCTCAACCATTTTCAGTGGCGGGAAGTCGAGATTGAACAGGGTATTCAGGCCGTGGACCATGCTCACCTCAAGGGCTGCGGATGTGCTCAGCCCTGACTCAAGAGGAATGTCCCCCCAGATAAGCCCGTCAATTCCTTGAAGATCGCAGCCCTCTTCCTCGAGAACCCAGAAAATTCCTCGGATGTAATTCACCCACTTGTTCTCTTCTGAAAATGCAATTTGGTGCAGCGAAAATTCATCTTTTTGCTTGAGATTTTCTGTCCAGAGACGGACTTTATCATCCTGTCTTCTGGAAACAAGACAGGCATTCTTCAGGTTCAGGGCCGCGGGAAGAACATAACCCAGGTTGTAGTCCGTGTGCTCACCGATGATGTTGATCCGGCCGGGTGCTTGCGAGAGAACTTCAGGAGAGGAATCATAGACTTTCCGAAAAAGTGGAATCAGTGAATTTTGCATGAGAAGCACATGAATTTTAAAGAAAACGAAAAAGAAAAGTCAAATGAAGAAGGCCGGACCTGAATATCAATTATTTTTCTTGAATCCTCGTACTTTTTGTGTCATTATTTCGTCTCTTTTTCAGAAAACGAATTCTCTTTTGAGTGGAGGTTAAAGAATGTCATCACCCTTCGAAGGATTCAAGCCATCTCTCCTCTGGAAGCATTTCGGACAAATATTAAAAATCCCACACTGCTCCGGCAATGAAAAAGCCTTTGGTGATTACATCATATCTGAGGCAGAACGCCTGAATCATGAATGGGAACGGGATAAAGTCGGAAATGTGGTGGTCCGAAAAAAAGCCACTGCGGGGCATGAAAACGCTGAGGGAGTCATTCTCCAGGGACACCTGGACATGGTCTGCGAAAAGAATTCCGATGTCAGCCATGACTTTTCCAATGATGAAATCCAGACTGAAATCCAAGGAGAATGGATTCAGGCCAAAGGAACCACTCTCGGCTCGGATAACGGGATCGGTGTCGCGGCCTCTCTGACCGTCATGGAGGACGACAGCCTGACCCATGGGCCCCTGGAGTTCCTTTTCACCGTAGACGAGGAGACGGGCCTGACCGGGGCCACCCAAATAGAATCCGGTTTTCTCAAAGGGAAAAAACTCCTCAACTTGGATAGCGAAGACGAGGGAGAGTTTACAATCGGATGTGCGGGTGGAGCCGATTCGGAGATCTCTTTATCTTTAAAGAGAAATGAAAGGAGCATCGGACGGCCCTACCGGCTGAAACTTTATGGTTTCAGAGGGGGACACTCCGGAATTGACATCAACCAGGGCCGGGGGAACGCGGTGCAGCTCCTTGCCCGGATGCTCATGCAGGCGATGAAAGAATTCTCATTCGAACTGGCGCGCATGGAAGGCGGGAACAAACGCAATGCCATCGCAAGGGAAGCCACGGCGGACCTGTATATCGATCCTGCCCAAGAACAGGACCTCTCCTCTCTCTTCCAGAAAGCCTTTGAGGAAATAAAATCCGAATACCAGGCTGTGGAAAAAGAAGCGAAATTCTCTTTTGAAAAATCGGAAGGCGATAGGCTGGCTCCGCTCACAGCAGAATCTCAGGAAGCCCTCATCAACCTCCTTAACACTCTTCCCCACGGGGTTCTGGCCATGCATCCAGAAATGGAAGGCCTTGTGGAAACTTCGACCAACCTGGCGATCATCCATACGCATCCAGACCATGCAGAAATCATCTGCAGCAGCCGGAGTTCAGACGCATCGGCCCTGAAGGATACGCGCAGCACAATCGCCAAATTGAGCAAGGAGGCCGGGGCGGACATCAACCAGCCTGAGGGCTATCCAGGATGGATGCCGAATCTCCAATCCCCGCTTCTGAAGACTCTGAAAGAGGTTTACCAAAAAGTTTTCCAGAAAGAACCGGAAGTGGGTGCCGTCCATGCGGGGCTTGAGTGCGGGATCATCGGAGAAAAATACCCGGGGATGGATATGATCTCTTTTGGGCCCACCATCGAGCACCCCCATTCTCCTGAAGAAAGGGTCCATGTGGAGTCTGTCGAGAAATTCTGGACGTTCTTGACCGCAGCCCTCGCCGAACTCGGATAAATTATTTCAGGAATGACTTCCAGCGCTGGATGTGACCGTATTCATCCGCCTGGTCTTTTTCAATGATCTTCCGCGTTTCTTTATCCCAATCGATATCCTGGAGAAGCTCCTTGTAGTGATGAACAGCTTTGGTCTCGACCCAGATTCCGGTCTTCAAAACTGCTTTCCGGCCCATCAACCGGGATAAGAATCCGAATGCCCATCCCACGATCCAGTAAATAAATCTGAATTTGTTCGGTTTGAATCCGAATTCAAAAAGCCTGGATTGAAAATCCTGAAGATGCGTCATCTCGTTACTCATCGCAGCGATCAGCTGAAGGTTCAGCTCACTTTCTTTCCGGGAGATCTGGTACTTGTAGATGTTAGCGGCCATGGTTTCCAGCGTATGCAGAGTCCGCAGCCCCTTCCGGATATCCTTTAACCTCTTCGGTGTCATCTCTGCGCCTCTAAACCTAAAATCCGAGAGACGCCTTTCAGGGCGGATGATTGAAATATCCAGATGCTTTTTCTTCATGTTGAATTCCTTCTTTAGATCCAGCCCAGCTCGCTGAATTGAGGAAATCCGGACCGGGTAATCCCCCAGTATGAAAAAAGAAGGACGCTCATTAAGTAAGCACCCGCAAAAAAGAGAAGGACCGGATTGATTCCACCCACTCGCTTTTTCTTCAGGTAGAGAAAAACGGAAAGAATAAAGCCCAGCACTGCGGCCGGAAAGGCTAAAGCCACCGTTTGTCCTTCGATCGCCTCTACAGAAAAAGTAAATCCGTGAAGCAACGATCCCACGGACAGGAGGATCATATTGTTCCGGCTGAGAGGCTGGAAGAAAAGTCGACGGGAGATCAAAATCAAACCCAAAGAAATCATAAAGAGACCGCTTATCCATATGTGATGGCTGATGATCTCATCAAACAGGTACGTAGCTTCGAAGATGTCCGAACCTTTCATTCCCTGAAGAAGCCTCGCGATGGAATTCGCGGAAAGATGAAGACCATGCCCTTCCACATAGGAGATGAAACCTAAAGCAAGAATGACTTTCGCCAGGAGGTTCAAAGAACGGGCGGCTGATTCCTGTCTATCTGAGGACCGTGAAATTCTATTCAGGCGGGAATACAGCAGAAAAGCAAATGGGATAACGGCAAAAGGAGTTAAAAAATCAAAAGCATCTCCCCAGCTCAAAGGCCAGAGAAAAAACTGGTTGAGGAATGGTGGCAGGACATGGAATACAGCAAGGGCCAGTCCATAGAAAAAAAGCCATCTCCGGACATCATCGCTTTTTTCATTCATCACGCAAAGATTCAGAAAACATGACCAAAATTGAAGTAGATTCCCGTGCCTTCCGTACTGAAACCCATGTCAAACCTGACGACAAAGTTTCGTACATAATACCTCAATCCCCAGCCGGCATCAACCTTCACTTTACCCGGCTCAATCTCAGACCATGACGGCCATACCAATCCTGCATCCAGAAAAATGTTCCCCCCCAGTCTCTTCCAGAGAGGAAAGCGGTACTCGGCGTTGGCTAAAAACTTCCCGTTATCCACAAAGCGGTTCAGACTGTATCCTCTCATTGCTGTCATCTCCGAATGGCCTCCGAGGACGGACATCTCGAAGAGGGGAACATCTTGGCCCGAGATATTTTGAACCAGAGCCCTGAATGCCAGCACATCCCTTTGACCGAGCAGAAGAATGTACTTTCTGAAATCCAAAGTGAACCGGTAAAAACTCGCATTTGGGTTGCCCAAAAGCTCAGATGCCACATCACTCTGAAAAATCAGCCGGAATCCTTTTTTCGGATGGATCTGGCTGTCAGAGGTGTCATAGCGAATCCCAAAGGAAACAAACGGGGAAAACTGTTCCCCGACCGCCTCCAGAACGTCGGTGAAGGGCCTGTCCTGTTCCACATCTAAGAAATAGATATTCCGGAAGACATATCCCACTTCAACGACAAAACGTGGAGAAAAACTTCTCCCCAACCTCAGAAAAATCTCTTTTCTCTCGAAAGTGAATTCAGTCTGATCTTCTTTTCTCGAATCCTCTCCAAAACCGTAAAAATAAAAATTCAGGTATTTGTTGTACTCCACAACAGAGTCAAAGGATAGCGAATACCTTTTCCCTTGACGAATTTCAGTATCGGGGATGGAAAAAGCGAAGACATACCACCTCTCTCCTTTGGTGGAATTGAAAAGGATGAGGTCGAATGACTCTTTCGCAGAAAGAGAATTGATGAGCCTGGCTTTTCCTCCGTACCCGAACCCGATATCTGTGTCATACAGCAAGATCGGGAAAACACTCAACGATTTTTTCATCTCCGATGAGCTTTGATCATTCCCCGCACATAAGCTGACTGCAGCCAGACTGAAAAACATGAAAAAATGTAAAAAAAGCAACCGCTGGAATCGATTTTTCATCCGGCTCCCCCTTTCATCCTGTCCAAACATAACTAATCTGGATGAAAACATCAATACTTAGACAGAACTTCAGAATGTTTAAAGTCTCTCATTCGTTTTTACGAGGTGTTTTTCAGATATGACCTCGTGGAATGGGATCGCCCGTTCTTCGGGAATCATGATTCCTGTCTGGTCAATCTATCCGCAACCATTTCAGACGCGGACACTGGATAAACCTTCTTCTGCGCATGGTCGCGCTGGAAGATTGACAACTTGAAGAGGACGGAGGATAAAAGCAGAGGCCGGAACATACGCCAGACAAGACTGCCTTGTGTTTTCATCGTCGTGATGAACCGCCACCAGCGCTTGAAAATGCTTTTCCAGGAGTAAAAATGTTTGTTAATCCTCTGGTAGGCTTCGAAAACCTGCTCCGGAGTCACTTTCTTGGGTTTGAAGACAAGATGGTCTCCCTCGTAATGAGAAAGATCATGATCGAATATTCTCCCCTCGGCCTCCACCTGTTTGTGGAACGGTGTACCGGGAATCGGTATAGATATCGAAGTCAGGATGGAGCTCGGGTCGATCCCGTCCAACTTCTCGGGCAGGCTCTGATAATAGGACGGAGTATCCTCATCCAGAGCCAGCATCATGCCCGTAAAAGTCAGGATCCCGCGCTCTTTGAGTTTCAAAAACAGCTCTTTGTATTCCTCCACTTTGTTCTGTTTCTTGTGGACTGAAGAAAGGCTCGGTTCATTCAAGGATTCCAGCCCGATAAACGCCATGCCGCACCGCGCTTCCACGAGCAGGTCGACGAACTCATCATCATGGAGGCAGTCGAAGCTGAACTGTGTTCCGAGCGCCCAGAGTTTGAGTTTTGCGATCTCTTTGAGAAGCTCTTTGGCATACCCGATGTCCCCCCCGAGGTTATTATCAATCAACATCGCCAGTTTCCGCTTCCGCAGCGGAAGTTTGGAGGTCGAGGTCAGGTCACGGATCACATCCTCGATCGGGCGGAGCCGGAACGGGGCCGATTGGATCGTCAACTGACAGAAGCTGCACCGGTATTTGCATCCCCGGGTGGCTTCGGTGACAACCGGAACAGCAAAATCCGATTCGACGAGGTCATAACGCGGAGGAGGAATATTCTCGAGCGAGGGCGCGAACGGGGCCTCGTAGACTTTTTTCAGCTTTCCGTTCACCATATCTTCAACGACCTGGGGCCATACGGGCTCGGCTTCTCCCACAACAGTCGAATCCATATGGGGAATCACGTCCTTCGGAAACGTGGAGGGATATCTTCCTCCGGCAACGACAATCTTGCCACGCTTCCTGAACTCTTTTGCGACTTCAAAGGCATGGGGGGCACAGTAGTCCATGAAACTGAGAGCGATGAAATCCGCATCCGTGTCATAGTCGATCGGACGTACCATTTCATGGAGAAGATCCACCTCGACTATCGGCGGAGTCAATCCCGCCACCAACGCTCCTGATAAAGGAGGAGCTGGAGATCGGGCAAAATATGACTGTTTTTCTCCAAGATTCTGAAACAGAACGATTATCTGGAGTTTTGGCTTACGCATTGTAGACCTCCTGTTTTTCTCTGAGTTTATGCGCAATCCGGTCCATCGCCCTCTCCACGAGGCGCGGAAAAATGCCTTGGGAAAATGTCAGGGCTTTCCCTTCCAGGGATAGGACCAGATTCTTCTTCCCGGACTCCGCGGCCCGGACAATGGCTTTGGCCACTTTCCTCGGAGACACAAACGGGCCGCGGGGACGACGGGCCCCTCCCACCTTTTTCTCGTTTTTAAAAAA
>JABAOH010138367.1_pt1 | contig 47139 bp, 48 predicted proteins | sample 7062181 | NCBI WGS metagenome assembly JABAOH01 (sample SAMN14538630, study PRJNA623070) | marine sediment metagenome | biome: marine biome [ENVO:00000428]; feature: marine pelagic biome [ENVO:01000023]; material: deep marine sediment [ENVO:00002113]; isolation source: pool of 5 deep marine... | reverse complement strand
GGATCGGAACCGACCCTGAGTAGGTTGAACTCGAACCATCGTCGCGTAGCCAGCCCGGGCGGCCTGCCTCCTTAAGCATATTACCCTCACTAGGTAGCATTAATGTGTAATTACAGTTCCGTAAGGTTCTGGGGCTACTGTGAGAGAGGTATCGCCAACGTTAGCCTTGTCTTCTCCTTTCGAACATCCTCGACGACTTCGAAGGAGGCGGCCTCGAGCTCTTGGATGAGCCCCCGTTTGAAGAGGCTGTACACCTCTCGGTCCTCCCCGCCAAGAGCGACCTGAACGTACATTCCGGCCCTCTCGAGGATGTTGCGAGGCGCCGCTCTCTCCAGGACCAGCAGCTTGCCATGGGGCTTGAGAACCCTTCTGGACTCCCGCAAGGTGCGGGATCGAACCTCAGGGGACATGTGGTGGAGGCTCTTCGCCAAGATGACGGTGTCCATAGTGTCGGCCGAGAAGGGGAGTTCCCTCCCGTCTCCCCGGATGATGTTGGTCCCGGTGGACTTCCGAGCTTCCGCAGCCCTGCGGGGATCCCGCTCCAGGCCGATTGCCTCAACCTCAGGATTGTGGTGGAGCATGAAGACGATGAGCCCGCCACGGCCGCACCCGATGTCGAGGAGCCTGGAGCCGGCCTTCAGGGAAAGGGCACCCAGCACCGCCTCACGAACCTCCCTCCTCCCCATGGAGGCGGTATTGAGGGGATGAGCAAAAGGGTTGGGGGCCTGAACTCTCCGTCACATGACGAGGGCGCCTCTAAGAAGGTCCACGGCTGCCCCCGCCAGGGACGTGTTCCGGGTGGCTTCCCTGAGCAGCGCCATGGCGATCTTCTCCTTCGGCTTGCCGTCGATGGCGTACAGCCTTTCCATAAAGTCGCACAACAGCCTCGGGTAGGTTGAGTAGAGACGGGGGTTCTTCAGAAAGCCAGGAGCCCTTCGGAAGGTGAGCAGGTCGTCCAGTACCGAGTGCTCCCGCAAGCTCTCCATATAGCTTCTCAGGCTTGATGAGGAGAAATTCCCTGTCTGCCTGGCGTTGTGATATGTATCAGCAGCAGCCATGCCAGAGGCGATGGCCAGGTCGACCCCGCGGAAGGTGTAGCCATTGTTCAGAAGGAACCCTGCGGCGTCACCTGCCACAATGACGCCGTTCTCATAGGTCTGGGGCATCATCCCTAGCCCCATGTCGGGGATGAGGTGGGCCGAGTACTCGATGGCCTTGCCCCCCCTCACGAGCCTCTGGACCGTGGGATGGAGCTTGAAGCCCTCCACCAGATCCTGGACCTCCAGTCGCCTCTTGCTCACGTCCCTAGCCTTGGCGACGATGCCCAGGGAGAGCGTCGACTTGTTGGTGTAGAGGAAGCCTCCGCCAGGGACCCAGCCCGTGGCGTACCCAGAGTACACGTAGGCGGCGCCCTCATCCTCCGTTAGGTTGAACCTCTCCTCTATCTCCTTCTCTGTCAGCTCGATGGTCTCCTTCACGCCGATGGATACCTCACCCGAGCGGAGCTGTCGTCGAAGCCCTGCGGACTCAGCCATGAGGGAAATGGCCCCGTCGGCGGCTATGACCAGGTCGGACTCGACGCGGTCCTTGCCTGAGATAAGGCCCCTAACGTGGCCGTTCTCCCTCCAGAGCTCGTCGACCTTGATGCCGGTAATGAGCATGGCCCCGGCCTCCTCTGCCCGCTCGGCCAACCACCTATCGAAGGATCCTCGCAGGGCGGTGAAGCTGGGTGCCTCCTTCTTGGCAGTCGGGGCAGCGTCGTACTCCAGAGACACTGCAGAGTCCTCGTCCAGGAAGACCAGGTGCTCCCGGGTGACGAACCGCTCGACAGGAGCCTTCTTCCAATCCTCCCCCAAGAGGCGCTTGAGGGGGTATGAGTAGATGCGCCCTCCGTACATGTTCTTCTGGCCGGGCATGTTGCCCCTCTCCACCAGGAGGACTTCATAACCCTTCTTCGCCAGGGAGTAGGCTGCAGAACTCCCCGCAGGTCCTGCTCCCACGATGGCAACGTCGAAACTGTCCATGGACTCACCGAACGCCGTCCAGACACCGCGGGCAGGAATAAGGTTATCGAGGCGCTCTCGAGGTGGTCACCTGCCGAACCAAGACAATGAATCCCACGCTACCTACTTCTAGGGGACGCGCCTCGCATTCTCCCAGCTCCGTACGATGCTTATAAGCGGAGGCTCCACGTCCATCTGCCACATCAGGCAAATCAGCTCCCCGAGGTGGGCCATCTCATCCAGGAAGGCGTGGAGGAGAACAGGCTCGACAGAGGTCTCTCTCCCCCTCCACCACGGGACCCGCACGGCCCTTCCCAGGTCGTCCGGTTCCAGCGAGGAGAAGAACTCAGTAGCTCGCTGGGCGACCTCTCGGTCGTAGGCCTCCAGGGCATCGAAGGAAGGAAAGTCCTCTGGATCGGCTTCCTCCACGGAGTGGCCGAGGATGGCCTCCCGAAGGTAGGAGTCCTCGACGTCCAGCATGTGGACGAAGATGTTACGCATAGAGTGGTGGGTTGCCTCCCTGTTCCTGTTGACCTCCTCCCACCCGACTTCACGGAACTTCGCGAGGAAACGGCGGCGCAGGTCCGCCATGTAGGCGAAGAGTTGAGCCACGTCCGATACTTCCATGTGAGACTGTAATTCGGGGACGGTTATCCGTTCTACCCCCCCCGGCGGCCCGCGAGTGGCGAGTCCACCCGCACCTTCATAACCACTCCAGCCCCTGACCCGGTCGCAGGCGGTGCGATGGCGGAGGATCCCGAGCCAACGGCAGAGACCCCCATTCCCGTGGATGACCGGGTGGGTCTCGACACCTTCGAGTTTGATGAGGAACCCTTCATCACTGTATACACAGACCTGTGCCTCGATTGCCGCCTGAAGCCGTGTCTCTACGTCTGCCCCAGCAAGGTGTACCGCTGGGAGGGCGAGCGTCTCGTCTACAACACGGAGGGTTGCATCGAGCTCGGGGCCTGTTTCATAGTCTGTCACGAGCTCGGCAACAACGCAATTCGGTGGAGCTACCCCCGGGGAAGCAAGGGAGTCCAGTTCAAGTACGGCTAGGCACTCCTTGCCGCCCCGGCTGGCGAGGTTAACGTTCCAGCTCCTCTTTGAGCCTGCCAAACTCCTCCAGGCCAATCTCACCTCGAGCCAGTCTCAGTTCAAGGGTACGAAGGGCCGAACTCTTCGGCTGATATGTCGTATCGAGGTTTCCCAGGACTGCCAATAGTATCAGGACGATGACGATGGCGGGAATCGCCATGATGATTCCCATCCAAGCGAATCCGAGACCCATCATCGGGTGACCCGTCCAACCCGTCATCGTGAAGGACACAACCACTGCGAGGATGCCAAAGGCGAGGACGATGGCAATGATCAGCCACAGCAGAAGCCGAGTCGGCTCCCTCATGCCGCTTTGACTCATCTTATCCCTCCATAGCGACTACCCCGGACGGTCGTGCGCTGATAGAGCTCAAGCTGTCTACTCGAAACGGCCCGAAGTGGCTTCCGGAATCATCAAGCATAGGATCCACAGTTGTACCTCCCTAGCCCTGCCCCTCCCTCAGCCGGATGAGATTTGTCATCCCTCGCCTCTCCCTGACCACCAACCCCTTGCCCTCGAGCCGGTCCAGCACTCTCGTGATCTTGGGGCCAGAGAAGGAGACCATGCGGCGCAGATCCTTCTGGAGAACCTGTCCGCCCTCGTCCAGGAGGCGACGGTAGATCGCCCTCTCATCTTCAGGAAGGAGTTGGAGGGTCAGCTCCTCCTGGCTCTCAGAGAGGCCCATCGATCCCGAGGATTGGGATGCTGCAGAGCCGATGCCCGTGACCTTCGACACGTAGACGTAGACGAGGGAAATCCCAACGATGAGGGTGATGATCAGGAGGAGGCTTCCCCACAGCAGGAGCTGGGCCCCCTCGAGGGCATGCTCCATCGTGAAAGGGAGAACCAGGACGAGGATCACCAGGGCGATCGAACCAATGGCGACGATCTGAGCTAGGACGCGGCTCCTGGCAACGAACTCCTCGGGAGGGTTCCTCCTGCCAATGGGTTCTGAATTCATCCCGGGACTCGCTCCTCTTCCGTCCTATCAGACCCGGATGTCTTAACTGTTCGCGTGGGAGTCAACGAGTCCATCAGTGCCAGGAACTTTCCGTCCAGGACCTCCCTCCTTGGGTTCTCACAACCGTCACCCATGGCCCATGGTTTTTAAGAGGTGACATCAATCGCTGACTACATGCTCTCCCAGCGGAAACCAGATTGGCTAAGGGTTCGCCCTCCTGGGGGAGAGTCATACTCGGGGTTGAAGGTCCTATTCGGCGACCTCCAGCTGCACACGGTATGCGAGGAAGCTCGTTGCCCCAATGTGGCGGAGTGCTGGGGCGGCGGGACCGCCACCATCATGCTGCTCGGGGACGTCTGCACGAGGGGCTGCAGGTTCTGCGCGGTGAAGAGCGGGAACCCGCAAGGCGAGGTGGACCTCGACGAGCCTGTGAAGGTGGCCGAGGCCGTGACCGAGATGGGACTGAACTACGTGGTCCTTACCTCAGTCGACCGGGACGACCTGCCCGATGGCGGGGCGAGCCACTTCGCGGCAACGATCAGGGCTATCAAGGCCAGGGACCCAGATCTTATCGTGGAAGCCCTGATTCCTGACTTCCAGGGAGATGGTGAAGCGCTCCGAGCGGTCGTGCTGGCATCACCGGAGGTCCTGGGTCAGAACCTGGAGACCGTGGAAAGGCTGACCCACCCCGTCCGGGATCGCCGCGCAGGCTACGATCAAACCCTCGGCGTACTGCGAAGGGCGAAGGAGCTGAATGACAGCATGTTTACAAAGTCGTCCCTCATGTTGGGTCTCGGCGAGGAAGAGGAGGAGGTATTCCGGGCGATGCGGGACCTTAGAGGTGCTGGTGTAGACATTCTGACCTTGGGGCAGTACTTGAGACCTACCGAGAGGCATGTTGAGGTCTCCCGCTACGTCAAGCCCGATGAGTTCGACTACTATCGGGAGGTCGGGGAGGATATGGGCTTCTTGTATGTCGCCGCTGGGCCTCTGGTAAGGAGCTCCTACAGGGCAGCTGAATACTTCGTGGACAGGGCGCTCAGGGGCGAGGAGCTGCGCGAAGCGCGGGTGGGGTGAGCCAGTGGGTGAGCTACTCCAGATCCTGGGACTCGACGGAAGCTACGACGAGAAGATGGAACCCAAGCTCTCGGAGCGGGCGCACAAAAAGCTGTACCGGTACATGGTCTTGACGCGCATGCTGGATACTCGGGCCATGTCCCTCCAGAGGCAGGGACGCATAGGCTTCTTCGTTCCCAGCCAAGGGGAGGAGGCCGTGCAGATCGGCAGCTGCTACGCCCTGGAACCGGAGGATTGGGTAGTGCCGGCCTACCGGGAGCAGGGCGCCGCGCTCCTAAGGGGCTTCCCGCTGAAGACGCTGATGTCACAGTTCTACGGTAACAAGGAGGACATCCTGAAGGGGCGCCAGATGCCCAACCACTTCGGCAACCGGGCTATAAACTTCGTCACCGCCTCAAGCCCCGTAGGGACGCAGCTGCCCATAGCCCTGGGTATCGCCTGGGCGGCCAGGATCCAGAAGGACAACGTCGTCGCCATGGTCTACTTCGGTGACGGTGCCACTTCTCAGGGCGACTTTCACGTGGCAATGAACTTCGCCGGTGTGTTCCGGGTGCCACTGGTATTCATATGCAAGAACAACCAGTGGGCCATCTCCCTTCCCTTTGAGAAGCAGACGGGCTCTGAGAACATCGCGGTCAAGGCCCAGGCCTACGGCTTCGACGGTATGCGCGTGGACGGCAACGACATCCTGGCGGTCTACACGGCCTGCAAGGAGGCGGTCGAGGCGGCCCGCTCGGGCAAGGGACCGACCCTAATCGAGTGCGTGACATACCGCATGGGTCCCCACTCGAGTTCAGACGACCCGAAGAGGTACAGGACAGAGGAGGAGCTGGAGGAGTGGAAGGAGAGGGACCCGATCTTGCGCTATCAGCTCTATCTGAAGTCGAAGGGCATCTGGAACGAGGAGATGGAGGCGAAGATCCGTCAGGAGTTCGAGGACCTGCTGAAGGAGGCCGTCGACTACGCCGAGGAGCCAGGGCCGCCGATCCCCGAGTCCATGTTCGATGACGTGTATAGAGACATGCCCTGGAACCTCGTCGAGCAGAGGGATGAGTTCCTCAAGGAGATCCGGAGGGAGTAGATGGGTGCGATGAACCTCGTACAGGCAATCAACAGCGCTCTGCGAGAGGAGATGGAGAGGGATGACAGGGTCATCGTCCTCGGCGAGGACGTTGGCAAGAACGGGGGTGTCTTCCGCTGCACCGAGGGGCTCTACGACATGTTTGGCCCCGACCGCGTCATCGATACCCCCCTGGCGGAGTCAGGAATCGTGGGGGCGTCTATCGGCATGGCCCTGTACGGCCTCAGACCGGTCCCCGAGATTCAGTTCCTCGACTTCATCTATCCGGCCTTCGACCAGATTGTCAGTGAGGCAGCCAAGTTCAGGTACCGCTCCGGTGGGGAGTACCCGTGCCCCATTACAATTAGGGCCCCCTACGGTGGCGGGGTGAAGGGAGGACACTACCACTCCCAGAGCACGGAGGCCTACTTCGCTCACACGGCGGGGCTGAAGGTCGTAATCCCCTCCAACCCCCATGACACCAAGGGGCTCCTCCTCTCGTCCATCAGGGACCCAGACCCCGTAATGTTCCTCGAGCCGAAGAAGTCCTACTTCTCGGTGCGGGGGGAGGTACCCGAGGAGGAGTACACGGTTCCCCTGGGCCAGGCGCAGGTCCTCCAGAAAGGTGAGGACGTCTCCCTCTTCGCCTACGGAGCCATGATCCCCGTCTGTCTCGAGGCAGCCAAAAAGGCCGAGGAGGTGGGGATCGAGACGGATGTGGTGGACCTGCGGACTCTCATTCCGCTGGACATCGAGGCGATCCTCGAGTCCGTCCGTAGGACGGGCAGGGTCGTCATCGTCCACGAAGCCGCCCGGACCTGCGGCTTCGGAGCTGAGATAGCTGCCCTCATCGCCGAGAAGGCCATCGACTATCTGGAGTCTCCCATCATACGCGTGACGGGATTCGACACGCCCTTCCCCTATGCCCTGGAGGATCTCTACATGCCCGACGCGGACAGAGTCATGGACGCCGTCGAGAGGGCCTACGGGTTCTAGGAGGTCATGAATGGCGAAGGAGTTTCTGTTGCCGGATATAGGCGAGGGCCTCACGGAGGGGGAGATCATCAAGTGGTTCGTCAAGGAGGGCGACGAGATCAGCGAGAACGACCCACTGGTCGAGGTCATGACGGAGAAGGTGAACGTGGAGATTCCCAGCCCCTTTACCGGTACCGTCGTGAAGATCTACGCCGAGGAAGGCCAGGTGGTGAAGGTGGGGGAGCCCATCGTTTCCGTGGGTAAGGAGGGGGAGAAAGCTGAGAAGCCCGAGGCAGAGGCTGAGGCAGAGCCAGAGCCAGAGGAGGCCCCTCCAGAGGCGGAGGAGGAGCCCAAAGTAGCCAAAGCTCCGCCCAAGAAGGGGCCGAAGCCGGCTGGCAAGGTCCTAGCAGCTCCCGCCGTCCGCCGTCTAGCCAGGGAGCTTGGAGTCGATCTGAAGGAGGTTCGCGGTAGCGGTCAACGCGGGAGGGTCATCGCCGACGATGTCAGGGAGTTTGCGGAGGCCGCTCCGGCCGCTGAGGTCGTCGCGGAGGCTGTCCCTGAGCCTGTCCCTGAGGAGGAGGCCCCCCTTGAGGTGGAGGAAGCTCCACCGGAGGCCCCACCTGAGGCCCCGCCCGCTCCGGAAGTTGAACCCGCTGAGGAGGCCTTGGTGGAGAGAGTCCCCATCCGCGGGATCCGACGGACCATCTCTGAACGGATGCACCAGTCGAAGACTACAGCGGCCCACTTCACCTACGTGGAGGAGGCGGATGTGACGGAGCTGGTGGCCCTACGGGAGAAGGCCATGACCTTGGCGGAGCAGAAGGGGGTCAAGCTCACCTTCCTGCCCTTCATCCTGAAGGCCCTGGTGGCCGCTCTCAAAGAGCATCCCCGGCTCAACTCTACCGTGGATTGGGAGGCCAACGAGGTCAGCGTCAAGAAGTATTTCAACATCGGCATCGCCACAGCCACCGACGAAGGACTGATGGTCCCCGTCCTGAAGGATACGGAAGGGAAGTCTCTCTTCACCATCGCCAGGGAGGTCGAGGAGCTGGCGAACAAGGCCCGGGAGGGGAAGCTATCCCTGCCCGAGGTCCAGGACCACACCTTTACCGTAACCAGCCTGGGAGCCTTGGGAGGCCTACTAGCCACACCCATCATCAACCCTCCCACGGTGGCCATCATGGGGATACATAAGATTGCCAAGAGGCCCGTCGTCAGGGATGGCCAGATAGTCATTCGAGACGTGATGAACGTCAGCCTGTCCTTCGACCACCGAATCATCGATGGGCATGTCGGCGCAGCCTTCACGGAGACCTTCGTCCACTACCTGGAAGACCCGGGTCTACTGCTGCTTCAGGTCCTGGAGTCGGGAGAGTAATGGTCAGGAAGGTGGAGGCCGCCGTCATCGGCGCCGGTCCTGGAGGATACGTCGCCGCCCTTCGCCTGGGTCAGCTGGACGTCCAGACGGTCCTCGTCGAGAGGGATAGGCTCGGGGGTGAGTGCCTCAACTACGGCTGTATCCCCTCTAAGGCCCTCATCTCCACCGGCAACGCGGTCCACAGAATCCAGAACATGGAGAAGATGGGAGTCACGCTGAAGGGGCTGAAGGTGGATGCCCAAAAGCTCCAGGAGTGGAAGCAGTCCGTGGTGGACCGCCTGACCAATGGGGTTGCCACCCTCTGCAAGGCGGCGGGGGTCGAGGTCGTGTACGGGACCGCCGCTTTCACCGGGCCCCACACCCTCGAGGTCACCACCAAGGAGGGCAAGACCACCATCGAGGCCAGCAGCATAATCATCGCCACCGGCTCCGAACCCATACCGCTAAAGGGCTTCGACGTGGATGGGGAGCGTGTCATCTATCCCAAGCAGGCCCTTGAGCTAACGAACATCCCGAAGAGCCTCACCATCATCGGCGGTGGCATAACAGGACTGGAGATCGGCACCGCCTACGCGAAGCTCGGGACCAAAGTAGTCGTGGTGGAGCTATTGGACCAGCTCATCCCGGGACTGTCGTTAGACCTGGTTCGGGTGATCGAGCGGACCCTGAAGCGCCTTGGCATCGAATACTACGTGCGGGGCAAGGCATTGGGGGTCGAGAGGACTGAGGATGGCGTGGTGCTGGCGGTCGAGACGCCCAAGGAGCGGTTCGAGATTGTCAGTGACATCCTCTTAGTCTCCGTGGGCCGCAGACCCTCCAGTGGCTCCCTCGGCCTGGACAAGGCCGGCATCGAGCTCGACAAAGAGGGCTTCGTCAAGGTCGACCGCACGATGCAGACCAACGTCGAGGGTGTCTACGCTATCGGAGACGTTACCGGTATCCCATACTTGGCCCACAAGGCCTCCAAGGAGGGGGTCGTGGCCGCCGAGGCCATTGCCGGTCTGCCCAGCGAGGCCGACTACCGGGCCATGCCCGCAGCCATCTTCACGGATCCGGAGATCGCGACCGTCGGCCTGTCGGAGGAGGAGGCCAAGGAGCAGGGCATCGAGGTGACTGTGGGTAAGTTCCACTTCAGGGCCTCGGGAAGGGCCCTGACCCACGACGATCTCGAGGGCTTCGTCAAGGTCATCGGCGATAAGGAGTCCCACGAGGTGTTGGGGGTCCAGATCGTTGGTCCCGAGGCCTCCGACCTCATCAGTGAGGCTTCACTTGCCATCGAGATGGGCGCCACGGTGGAGGATATCGGCCTCACCGTCCACCCCCATCCTACCCTGAGCGAGGCAGTCATGGAGGCAGCAGACGACGTCCTCGGCAGGTCCATTCACCTCCCGAAGAAATGACCGGAAGTTGCACCCTCGTCAGGCTGGGACTGCTGGAGTATCGCAGGGCGTGGCAGCTCCAGAGGCAGCTGGCGGTCTGGCGACTGGAGGATAGAATCGGAGACACGCTACTCTTGTTGGAGCACCCGCCGGTCTACACAGTGGGGCGTCGTGGAAGCCCAGACGACCTGGCCAGTCTGGGCCTTCCTGTATATGAGGTCGAGAGGGGCGGCGACGTGACGTATCATGGACCGGGGCAGCTGGTGGGCTACCCCATCGTGGCCCTCCCTAAAGGGAAGCTTGACGTGAAGCGCTTCGTGACTAGGCTAGAGGATGTCATAATAAACACCCTCAGAGACTTCGGGATCCAAGGGGAGCGAGGACCTCATGCAGGTGTCTGGATAGGTCCTAGGAAGCTGGCGTCTATCGGCGTGGCCGTGAAGGGCCATGTCACCTACCACGGCTTCGCCCTGAACGTGAATACGGATCTGGCGCCCTTCAGGCTGATACGACCCTGCGGCATTGAGGGAACTCTCATAACATCGATTTCAGAGATTAGGGGGCTGCCCATTCCCACTGACGGCGTCATGGAGAGCATCGCAGGCCACTTTTGTACGGTGTTCGACACGGAGATGCAGGCTCCGGAGGGCGAGGTCCGGGAGCTCATTGAGCTCTCGGGAGTCATTCCGCCGACCGCAGCCTACTAGGGGTCACTGCAATCCCGCTGGTAGCCGCAGTTAAGACACCTCAGGCGGCAGTGGATGTCCACCATAGGGTACCCACATCGGTCACAGAGTTCGACCTCCCATGCCTCCATCACCGAGGGTGTTTGGCTCGCGTTGGGAATAGAGACCCCCTCGCCGACCTTTCAAATAGTGATCCTATCATGGTTCCCAGGTGCACAGGGTCGGCTTCTTGGTGAATCCCATCGCTGGCATGGGAGGAAGGGTGGGCCTGAAGGGCACGGACGACGTCCTGGAGGAAGCCCTGGCCATGGGGGCTCGACCGGTGGCCCCCGGGAGGGCCATCGAAGCGCTAGCAGCCTACCGAGAACACCGCGGGTCAAGCGATGTTCACTGGATCACTTGTGGGCTCCCTATGGGGGCAGCCGAGCTCCTCGAGGCGGGGTATCCTGGAGAGAAGGTAGAGGTCATCTACCATCCGGCAAAGACGACGACGGCGAAGGATACCCGCGAGGCCACCAAGGCCATCGCCAAACTCGGTGTCGAAGTACTGCTCTTCTGTGGAGGTGATGGGACAGCTCGGGACATCCTGGATGCCATCGATGCTGAGCTGCCCATCCTGGGGATCCCGGCAGGGGTGAAGATGCACTCCGCCATCTTCGGCGTCAGTCCCGAGGCCACGGCCACTACCCTCGCTAGGTTCCTGGAGGGCTCACTTTCGGTAGGAGACGCGGAGGTCATCGACCTCGATGAGGAAGCCTATCGAAGGGGGAGCTGGAACCTCCAGCTCTACGGGCTTGCCCGGACCCCCCAGGAACCCAACCTGGTCCAGACGGGGAAGTTGATGGTGGAGGCCGTGGGGGATGAAGCCATTAGGGAGGAGATTGCAGAGTACCTGGGGGAGCTGATGGAGGAGGAGCCGGAAGCGCTCTTCATATTCGGCCCCGGGGGGACCACCTTCGACATCTGCGACGAACTGGACCTAGAGAAGACCCTCTTGGGCATCGATGCCGTCCTCTCTGGGAAGATTGTCGGACGGGATCTGAACGAGGACGGACTGATTAAGCTCCTGCAGAGGCACCCGAAGGCTAGGCTCGTTTTGAGCCCCATCGGCGCCCAGGGCTTCGTCCTCGGCAGGGGTAACCTCCAACTGAGCCCAAAGGTCCTCCGGAGCATAGGCCTGCACAACATCCTCGTGGTCGCGACGCCATCGAAGCTCCGGGCAACTCCTCTCCTGCGGGCTGACACAGGTGACTCTGAACAGGACAAGTACTTCTCCGAGAAGGGCCACCTGCTGGTCATCGTGGGGTACAGGACGAAGAAGCTGCACCCGGTTCAGGCATTTGAGAGGCCTTGCTAGGTCGACCGCTCTCCCCTACCATATTTGAATCCACCTTCTTGGAAACACCTGTTTCAATATTGTTGGCCATTTGACAATTATAGCACCAAGAGGTAGATTACAAAAGCAATCATGAGTGAGATTCTCGTCCAAGCGTTTATGCTCGCACCTCCTCAAAAGCAGGCTGAGAGAACATGAACGAAGAGTACGACGCGATCTCGGAGGATCTGGACCCAGAGTTGGCGCTGTTGATGGAAGAGGTCGCCGAGATTCTCGATGAGACCGACGATAGGGAATCCCGTGTCGACAGTGGCAAGGACTCCGCCCCCTCCCGTCGTTCAATGAAGGAGGACTCAGGATCGAAGCGGAGAAGGATGGTTTCCGTTCGATTGGCCACTCTGATCGCTGCCCTGGCAGTCATGGGGACGGCCGTTGCCTTGACCCAGAACGCTCTCCCCTTCGAACTCTTAGAACTGTGGAACACGCAGTATCAGACCACCGATTTCTCCATCACTACCTTCGACACCAAGCCACAGGGGAGAAACAAGCTGACCATCGACATCACTCTTGCTAACAACGACGTGAGTACTCACCATGCCAACGTGACTGTGTACATCCTCAACACCACTGGGGACGAGTTGGCAAACCAGACGGCTGCCACCGGCGCAGTGGCGGGGGGAGGAACGTGGAGCAACTCATTTGTCTTCAACCTTGCCAACGTCGTGAACGACTACGAGAACTCCTTGGTCGTCGTGGATCAATCGTCCTGATAAACTCAGCCGAACGCCCTACCGTAGAATACGAAAGAGAGGCCAGCTCGGGCGTAGTGCTGGCAATCATACCAGCCTTGACAGCCTATAGACAACCTAATTATAGCGCCTCACTTCTCCGAGGACCGAGGGCGTTCAATGGCAGGAGAGATGCTCGCAGCCGTCAAGACGGACCCCGCCCCCGGTGCCATAAAGATGATGAGCGTTCCGAGGCCAGAACCGGGTCCTGGGGAGGTCTTGGTCAAGGTGAAGGTGGCCTCGATCTGCGGCACCGATGTCCACATCTACAAGTGGGACGAATGGTCCAGGGCTCGCATCAAACCCCCCCTCATACAGGGGCACGAGTTTGCAGGCGAGGTCGTGGAACTGGGGGAGAACACGACCCATGTCAAGATCGGTGACTACGTATCCGCTGAGGGACACGTCGCCTGTGGGACCTGCTATCAGTGCCGTACGGGACAATCCCACATATGCCCCAACGTCCACATAATAGGAGTCGATCGGGACGGGGCCTTTGCGGAGTACGTGGCGGTCCCGGAGGAGAACATCATCATCAACCCCGCCAACCTCCCCCTGGAGATGGCGAGCATCCAGGACCCCTTCGGCAACTCCGTCCAGACGGTCTTTTCTGCAGACGCGCCGGGCAACTTCATAGCCGTCTTCGGTCTGGGACCGACGGGGCTCATGTCCATTGCCCTCCTGCGGGCTGTGGCGGCCTCCAAGATCTTCGCCATCGGCCACGTTAACGAGTACCGAATGGAATTGGCCAAGAAGCTGGGGGCTGACCACGTCCTGAAGGCCTCCGACGACTTGGAGAGCATGGTGTTAAGAGAGACCGGCGGCAGGATGGTGGACCACGTGCTGGAGATGTCCGGGAGCCCCGAGGCCTTCAATCAAGGGCTGAAAATCCTGAGGCCTGGCGGAGGGATGCACGTCCTAGGCATCTACGCCGACCCCTTCGTCGTGGACGTCTCCTCGGACATCGTTACCAAGGGCATCGAGCTGTATGGAATTCACGGGAGGCGGATGTACGGCGACTGGTATCGAATGGCAGGCCTGTTGACATCGGGCAAGCTCAACCTCAAGCCGATCATCACCCATCGCTTCCCCTTCGAGCAGTTCCTGGAGGCAATGGAGGTCATGAAGTCCGGTAACTGTGGGAAGGTAGTACTGTTCATGGAGTAGGAGGGACGATATGGGAGGTCCAACGGCGTTCATGAGGGAGGAGTACGAGAGGCTGGTGGAGAACAGCCTGGACTGGAGGTTGCGGCTGCTGGAGACGCCGTCGGCGCCCCACAGCGTTGTGGATGGCCAGAAGCTCATCATGCTCTGTTCCAACAACTATCTCAACCTGACCAACCATCCCAAGTTGAAGGAGGCCGCCAAGAGGGCCATTGATGAGTATGGCGCCGGCTCCGGCTCGGTTCGCCCGATAGCGGGGAACATGAGGCTCCACGAGGAGCTGGAGAAGAGGATCGCTCGCTTCAAAGGACTGGAGGCGGCCCTCGTTTACTCGGCGGGCTTCACGGCCAACTCAGGCCTCATACCTCAGATGGTGGAGAAAGGGGACGTGGTGATCAGCGACGAGCTGAACCACGGGAGTATCATCGACGGCGTCCGACTGACGAAGGCGGACCGGTTGATCTACAAGCACTGCGACATGGCCGACCTGGAGAGGGTCCTGAAGGAGGCCAAGGATGGAGGCTATCGGCGGACGCTCATCGCCTTCGACGGCGTCTTCTCCATGGACGGGGACATCTCGCCCGTCGGTGAGATCGTGGAGTTGGCGGAGAAGTACGGCGCCATGACCTACGTGGACGATGCCCACGGAGAGGGCGTCTTGGGCGAGGGCGGACGGGGCATCGCCTCCCACTTCCACGTAGAGGGGCGGGTGGATGTGGAGATGGGAACCTTCTCCAAGGCCTTCGGTGTTCAGGGTGGCTATGTAGCAGGGAGTGAGGACCTCAGACGATTCGCGCTGAACAAGTCTAGGACGTGGCTGCTGTCCGCCTCCCACTCGCCCGCCGTAGCGGCAGCGTGTATAGCCGCCATCGATGTCCTGGAGACGGAGCCGCAGTGGGTGAACAGCCTCTGGGAGAACACCAAGTATTTCAAGGAGCAGCTGAAGTCCCTGGGCTTCGACACTGGCATCAGCGTGACGCCCATCACTCCCGTCATCGTCGGAGAGAGTGCTCTGGCCAAGAAGCTGAGTGAGCGGCTCTATGAGCAAGGAATCTTCGCGCTTCCTATTGTCTTCCCCATGGTGGCGAGGGACAAGGCCCGGATCAGGACCATCATGAATGCTGCCTTGACGCGGGAGGACCTCGACTCCGCCCTGGAGGCCTTCGAGAAGGCAGGGAGGGAACTGGGGATAGTCTAGCGTACCTACTCCCTCTCCCTGGGTTGACCGCGGTAGGCGGCATCCGCCGGGGCTCCCATTAGCTGCAGGTCAGCCTGCCTGGTGGACTTTCTCGATGCGAAGAGGATGGCGAGGGCCACCACTTGGACGGCTGCCGCGACGGTGAATGGCCCCAGGGCCCCATAGTAATGCAGGAAAATACCGGAAAGGGGAGCACCGACGGCGACGCCGGCTATGTTGGCCGTTTGGTGGAGGCCGATGGAAGCTCCCCGGGCTCTCGGTAGGGCGGCGACGGCTGTTGAGGCGACGAATACTAGGGCGATGCCTACGCCCAGGGCGACAGCGCTGACGATGAGGAGAAGGGAGGAGAGGGATATGAGTAGCATGGCTTGGGAGACGCCGGCCGACGCGATTCCGAGTCCCAACATGCGGACCGGACCGACCCTGTCTAGGAACCTACCGGCGAGGTAGAAGAGCGGGAGCGAAACGAGGGTGGCGAGGAAGATGTAGATCCCGACACTCGCCGCGGCCGTCTGTTCCGCGGCCCCACTGAGGATCAGAACAAGGGCGAGGGACCCGACGACCGCTCCGAAGGCGAAGTAGAGGGAGAAGATGGAGAGGTAGGACACATATAGCCATTTGATCGACGAGACGATGACTCTCACGGACCTCCTGGGCGTCATACCGCGTCTGGCTGTCTCCGGGACGGCCAGGGCAATCCCGAACCCCCCCAGAGATACCAGGGCGACGAGGACAAACATCCATCGGAATCCCAGCGAGCTCACCAGGACCGCCGACAGCCCCGATCCCAGGGCGATGACGCTGCCAATGACGATCCAGTAGAGGCCGATGCTCTGTCCCATCTTGCGACGGGATGCGTCGACGATCATTGCGATGCTGGCCGGGAATACGAGGGACCCGCTGATGGCGTGCGTCGTCCTGAAGATCACTAGATCGAGGGGAGTAGCGGCGATGCTATATCCGTAAATCCAGAGAGCTGTGAAACCGAGGCCCGCGATCAGGGCTCGCCGCCTTCCGATTGCATCGACGGTCAGGCCCATTATGATGCTTGCTGGTATTGCCACGATGGAGTACAGACCCGCGATTAGGCTCGCCAAGATTTCGTCAGCGCCCAGGGAGGCAGCGAAGGCGGATATTGTCGGGTTGAGGATGGCTGTATCGATGATACCGACGGCGCCCAGCACGGCTATCAAAGGGACGAAGTAAGCCTTGTCCGTCCTGAGCATCATCTGAGATACTTCACCTCCTCGCGTCGCGCCCATCGCTACGGCGGGCCCCAGCACGTGGCCCTAGTACTTAATTGCGAGGCATGGCACCACTTTCATCCACCCCCCCTTCCCGCGGTTATATACCTGCGAGGCACCGACCGTATCGGGGCTACCATGGACGCACTCCTACGCGAGACCATCGACAAGCTTTCCCTGGAGACGACGACCCTGTGGGACTTCCCCCTCCAAAGCCCTCCTGGGGAGTCCTACGGAGATGCAGAGTTCGCTGGCGTTACTCCCTCCAAAGTCGTGTGGAATCTGGTGCTCCGCTTCACGGAGAAGGGGGATTGGGTCGTGGACCCCATGGCGGGGAGCGGGACGACGATCGACGTGGCTCGCAGCCTTGGACGGAGAGCCCTCGGCTTCGACCTTGTGCCGAGGCGGCTCGACATACACATAGCAGACGCCCAGGAGCTGCCGTTACCTGATGGATTCGCGGATCTCGTCTTCCTGGACCCTCCCTACGGAGATAACCTTCGCTACTCCGATCACCCGAGCTGCATCGGGTCCCTTCCCAGCGACTCCAGGGCTTTCTACGAGGAGCTTCGGCAGGTCGCCCTCGAGGTTGACAGGGTGCTCCGGCCCGGCGGGTGCGCGGCGTGGCTCATTAGCGATCAGTACAGGAGGTCGCGCTTCACCCCTGTCGGGTTTTCACTCTTCGCCATGCTCGCGCAGATTTTCTGTCCAGTGGACGTCGTCGCCGTCGCCCGTCACAATGATCATTCGCTAAATCCCTCGTGGGAGCACTGGTCCCGCAAGGCGAACTTCCTCCTTCGGGGATTCAAGTATCTATTCATCTTTCGAAAGGAGGGTCAGGGTGAGTAGCAGTGACGCACCGAAGTCAAGGCCCGACATCGACAGCAAGGGTCGTAGGCTTCTGAGGAAGCTTCAGATCCAGGTCGAGGAGCGCCTTCGACGCTTGGGCGATGTACTGGAGACGAAGGCCACGACCTCCTGGGTCTCCTTCAGGAGTAAGGGTCTGAGGAGGGTGTTCGCCGAGGTGCGGGCCCACCGACACGACGTCGAGGCATTCATCCTGCCGCCGGTCGAGTCCCTCACGGAGGGCGATGGCCTCCCCGTGCCATCCCCGCCGAGTCAGGGCTGGGGCTGGTTCCGGTCCAAGTTCCGAGTGACGAGCGAAAACGAGTTGGCAGTAGCGACTGACCTACTCGTCCAGTCCTACGACCTCCGTCAAGAGATGAGCCGTCGGAGCTCAAATCGTGGCAGCGATTCGTAGCCTGCCTTCGGGCAATCCGATAAATAGTAAAGGGGGGTGAGGACCACCATGGTGACAGCGAGGGTGGAGGTTCGACTGAAGAGGGGGGTAGCCGATCCTGAGGGGGAGAACACCCTGAAGGCCCTGAGGCTTCTGGGATTCGACCAGGTATCTGGGGTCAGTTCGATCAAGGTGTTCGAGGTGGTGATGGACACGGAAGAGCAGGGCAAGGCTCAGGCCCTGGCAGAGGACATGTGTCGAAGGCTCCTTGCCAACCCCGTCATTCATGACTACTCCATCCAGCTGCTCCAACTGTCCGCGTGAAGCGGCTGCGAAGCCTCGCCCGTAGATCCGCGATGGATGCCTTCGGGAGCAGTGGGTTGGGTACGATGGGAGCCTCCGTGTATCGGCCGCGTACATCGGCCTTCGAGGGCCGATAGCGGTCTGGGGAGGAATCTGGGGGCAGCTCTGTATAAAGACCTGTACTTACTTTCATTGCATGGAGTTATTNNTGGAGTTATTTAATACAGCGTAGTTCGGGTGCTAGAATTCATCGGAGGGAGTCTAGATGGCGGGAGAAGAGAGAAAGCCTGTGAGCTCCACGACCGTTGTCATCATAGTGATCATCGTAGCCGGCGCCCTTGTGGTCGCGACAGTAGCGGCCTTCTGGTGGTGGCTCGGCAACATTGCGCCAAGAGGTCTCATTGTTGGTTCAGGGGACTTGGTGTCTGAGGAGTGGGACTATAGCGACTTCACCGGAGTCAGCGTGGGAATGGCCTTTGATGTCGAGATCACCCAATCAAGTTCGTACAGCATCAACATCACGGCCGACGATAACCTGTTTGAATACGTCGAGGTGTCCTTAACAGGCAATACGTTGACGATAAACCTGAGATGCTGCTACAGCTACCTGGGGACCACCAACAGAGCGGTCATCGCGATGCCCGGGCTGAACTACTTGGACTTCTCAGGAGCAACCCACGGTTCCGTTGAGGGCTTCAGCTCAACCGATGACTTCGTCCTTCTTCTGTCCGGCGCGAGCTCCCTCAGTGGTGACTACACCACCACCGGGAACGCCGAGTTCGACCTATCGGGAGCGAGCTCTCTCCAACTCGAAGGTGGAGCTGCCGATATTCTCATAAGGGCCTCGGGAGGAAGCCAATTGGAGCTCTCGGGCTTCCCTGTAAATAATGCAGACATCGACCTGAGCGGTGCGAGCCGGGCAACTGTGAACCTCGACGGTAGACTAGATGCCGAGCTGAGTGGAGCCTCACAGCTCTTGTACTTAGGAGACCCCACGTTGGGAGACGTCAACACGTCAGGCGGCTCCACGATTGCGGAAGGTTAGAAGAATAGTCGGCGAAGAACCACTAACGGCCACGGTAACACTGAGAGGTGTCACATCATTAGAATGTGACCAAGGGGTAGGTTCCCTTGACTATCTAACGACACAGCCGACCAACGATCTTATTCGTGCCACGGCCGCCTAAGGTTAATTAGGCAGCACCGTTTCTAAACCGAGGAGTAGGCTTGGGAGAGATCTACCGGAGGGAGGACGTCCCTTTTCCCCTCCACACTATCGACCTTAAGCTAGCCTCAGACAGCGAATTGACCCAGATAAGCAAGGACCTCGGCCTTGCCCTAAACCTGGAGGAGATGAAGCGGATCCAGGATTACTTCTCCCGACTCGGTCGGAGGCCAACGGATGTGGAGCTTCAGTCCTTGGCCCAGGCCTGGTCCGAGCACTGCTGCTACAAGTCCTCCAAGTTCTTCCTCAGAGAATTCATATTCAGCATCGAAGCCCCCCAGGTTCTCTTGAAGGGCGACGCCGGTGTTGTGGAGTTCGACGAAGACCACGCCATCGCGCTAAGGATCGAGAGCCACAACCATCCCAGCGCCGTGGAACCCTATGGCGGCGCCGCCACGGGAATCGGCGGCATTCTCCGAGACGTCCTTTGCATGGGGGCGAAGCCCGTCGCCTTGGTGGATCCCCTCCACTTCGGGCCGTTGCAGTACCCTTATGAGAAGCTCCCAGGGGGTGTCAAGCACCCTCTCTATCTAATGCAGGGCGTCGTTGCTGGTATCCGTGACTACGGCAACCGCGTGGGAGTACCAACAGTAGCGGGCTCCATCTTCTACGACGAGGGGTACATTGGCAACATCATCGTCAACGTGGGTTGCGTCGGCGTCGCGCCGAAGAGGAACATCCAGCGTAATGCCGTGAGCGGCCCCGAGGACGTCTTCATCCTAGCCGGTGGACGCACTGGTCGTGACGGCATCCACGGCGTCACCTTTGCCTCCCTGGAGCTGACGGAGGAGATGTGGGACGAGTGGCGAGCGGGGGCGGTACAGCTCGGCGACCCCATCACCAAGGAACCGTTGATGCATGCATGCCTGGAGGCCGTGGAGAAGGGGTTAGTCAGCGGGATGAAGGATCTAGGCGGCGGCGGTCTCAGCTGCGTCGTAGGTGAGATGGCCCTCGCCGGGGGGTTTGGATCTGAAGTCCACCTGGATGACGTGCCCCTTAAGGAAGAGAACCTGTCACCGTGGGAGATCTGGGTGAGCGAGTCCCAGGAGCGGATGATGCTCGCCGTACATCGCGACAAGGTGGAGCAGGTCCTGAGGATCTTTGAACTCTACGACGTTCGGGCCACTCCCGTGGGCCATGTCATAGAGGAGAAGGTCTCCCGAGTGTTCTACAAGGGGGAGAAGGTCCTAGAGATGGACCTCGACTTCTACACCAAGGGCCCGGAGTACTGCCGACCCTTCCTCACGGACCTAGGACTCGAGGGCGTGAAGGAGGTGACGCCCCAGGAACCCGTCGATTATTCTGAGGCCCTTCTGAGACTCCTATCTAGCCCCAATATCGCGAGCAAGGAGCTGGTCATCCGGCAGTACGACCACGAGGTGAAGGCATCGACGGTTATCAAGCCCATGCAAGGGGTTCTGGGGAGACAATGCCACGGGGACGCCGCGGTCCTGAAGCCCCTGGAGAGTTCCTGGCGGGGCCTCGCCGTCGCCACCGCTTCGACTCCGCAGTACACGCGCCTCAACCCGTATCGGGGAGGGGCCTCGGTAGTGGACGAGGTCTGTAGGAACCTTGTCTCCGTGGGAGCGAGGCCTCACGCCCTCAGTGATTGCATGAACTTCGGGAATCCCGAACGTCCCGATCGACTCGGCTTCTTCCGCGAGGCCATCCGGGGTGTGGGAACGGTCGCCGCTGCTATGGACCTGCCCATACCGTCCGGCAACGTCAGTTTCTACAACGAAACGCCTGCGTCTCCCGTTCCCCCGACGCCGGTTATCCTAGGTACCGGCATCGTGCCGGACATCAGGAAGTGCGTGACCTCCGACCTGAAGCTCGAGGGTTCATCGATATACCTCCTTGGCACGACGAAGCTGGAGATGGGTGGGAGCGAGTACTACATGCTCTACGGAGGATCGGGCGGCGAGGTGCCTGATGTCGATGTCGAACTACTGAGGACGTCGGTGGGCGCCCTCCTGAAGGCCATGGACCATGGTCTGGTGCGAGCCTGCCACGACGCCTCCCACGGCGGTCTCGCCGTCGCCCTTGCGGAGATGAGTATGGGGGGCGACGTCGGTGCCAAGGTGGATTTTGACGTGGGCAGTCTGCGTCCAGACTTGTACCTGTTCTCCGAGTCGAACACGAGGTGGCTCATCGAGGTTCCCCCGGGGAGGGAGAGCGATGTCGAGGGGGTCTTCGATGGGATTGCTCTGCGCAAAGTGGGCGAGGTCGGAGGATCGGCGCTCATTGTGAATGTTGGCCCTAAGTCCATCAACCTCTCTGTGAGCGAGATGAGGGAGGCCTGGGCCTCGGCCCTGCCGAAGCGGGTGGGGGCCTGAATGAGGGCGATGGAGCGATGAAACCTGAGGAGGTCAAGGTCTGCGTCCTTCTCATTGAAGGCACGAACTGCGAGGACGAAACCTATTGGGCCTTCGAGGCGCTAGGTGCAGATCCGGAGAGGGTTCACCTCAATCAACTGGTCCGCGAGGTTCCTAAGGATCTCCGAAGGAGCCTTGAGGACTACCACATCGTTGTGTTCCCTGGCGGGTTCTCATCTGGGGACTACGTCAGGGCGGGGGCAATTTGGGCTGCTCGGGCGAAGAGTCGCCTGCTGGGCGACCTGGTGGAGTTTGCGGACGAAGGCAAGCCAGTCATCGGCATCTGCAACGGGTACCAGGTCTTGGTGGAGCTTGGTATGTTGCCCGCGATTGGAGGTGTCACCGATATTCCGCAGGCGGTCCTCGCGACGAATGACTCCGCCCGGTACGAGTGTCGGCCGAGCCTGCTGAAGTTCGAGAATGGTCGCACCTGCAAGCCGCTGGCCCTCTTCGAGAGAGGTCGGGTGATGCTCGCCCCCTCGGCCCACACCGAGGGTAAGCTGACGTTTCCTCAGGGGGAGGAAGAAAGAATGTTAGAAGCGCTTCGTGATGGCGACCAAGTTCTCTTTCGTTTCGTTGACCCGGAGGGGAAATACGCAGGGTATCCGTGGAACCCAAACGGCAGCATCGACAACATTGCCGGGATCTGCAGCCCAGAGGGCAACGTCGTGGGCTTGATGCCCCACCCGGAAAGATCCTTCCACCGACACCTCCATCCCGATTGGACCCGAGGCGACGACGGACCACAGGGAGACGGCCGGCTGTTCTTCGAGTCCTTTATGGAGTATGTGACGAAGAGATTCTGAGTCACTCCAAGTCACTGTAGCCGCAGCGGGTACACACGATGCCCCCCTCCGCCGTCCCGAGGACCGCGCCGCAATCGGGGCACACATCTCTCAGTGACGCCTGAGGTAGACTCAGTGGCTGCTCGAGCTTGCTCCCCTCACGGTATACGGTGATTCCCTTGCACTTGTGTTGCCAGGCGAGTCTGAAGGCCCTCTCAATGTCATCCACCGTCGCCTGCTGCCTCAGGTTGATGGTTTTGGACACAGCATTGTCAACAAACTCCTGGAAGGCGGCCTGGACGCGGACGTGAGCCTCGGGTGACACATCATGGGAGGTCATGAAGATGCTCCTGGCCTCCTGGGGAATCTCCTCCAGGTCTCTGATGGAGTGCCTCCGAGCCACCCTGTTCATCAGCTCCTCCGAGTAGAACCCCTCCTCTTCGGCGTAGCGCCGAAAGTGACGGTTGACGGCCAAGAGGGTCTCACCCTCGGTGACCCGCTTGACGTAGGTGATGGCGTAGAGAGGCTCTATGCCGCTGGAGCAATCCGCCAGAAGGCTGATGGTTCCGGTGGGCGCGATGGTGGTCCTGGTGGCGTTCCGCATCGGCGGTTCGTATACGCTCCCCTCGATGTTGGGGAAGGAGCCTCTTGACTCGCCTATCCTACTCGACTCGTCGTCCGCCGTCTCCTGGACGGTGCGCATGACGTCACGGGCCAGATCGAGGGCCTCCTCGGTGTCGTAGGGAACCCGCAGCTGGACCAGCAGGTCCGCCCATCCCATGATGCCGAGGCCGGTCTTACGATTCCCCCGCACCATCCGCGTAATCTCCTCGAGGGGGAAGGCGCTCATGTCGACTACGTTGTCCAGGAACCGGACGGAGCTTCGGACAGTCCGCTCCAGGCGTTCCCCATCTATCTCCCAACCGCTCGATCCGCCCTTCAGCATGCGGGAAAGGTTGATAGAGCCCAGATTGCACGCCTCGTAGGGCAGGAGCGGCTGCTCCCCGCACGGGTTGGTAGCCTCAATGGGACCGAGGTGGGGGGTCGGATTGTCGGCCTGGATGCGGTCCGAGAAGATGAGGCCCGGGTCGCCGGTTCGCCACGCCATCTCTGCGATGCTTCTGAGGATGGTCTTCGCGTCCTTTCTAGCAACGACCTCCCCCGTGCGCGGGTGGACGGTCTCGTACTCCCCCCCTCTGTCCACCCTCCTCATGAAGTCGTCCGTCACCCCTACCGAGAGGTTGAAGTTGGAGAAACTGCCCTCCGACGACTTGCAGGCGATGAACTCCTCGATGTCTGGATGGTCCACCCTGAGGATGCCCATGTTGGCCCCTCGGCGACGGCCGCCCTGTTTGATGGCCTCCGTGCTGTGGTCGAAGACCCTCATGAAGGAGACGGGACCGCTGGCCACGCCACCGGTGGACTTGACCACATCCCCAGCGGGCCGGAGGTGGGAGAAGGAGAAGCCCGTACCGCCGCCGCTCTGATGGATGAGAGCCGCGGCCTTCAGGGCGTCATAGATGCTGTCTATGGAGTCCTTCACAGGGAGGACGAAGCAGGCTGACAGCTGCTGTATCTCCGTCCCAGCGTTCATCAGGGTAGGGCTGTTGGGCAGGAACTCCAGTCTCGCCATCAGGCCGTAGAACTCCTCCTCATCTCGGGAGACGGTTCTGCCATCGTCGTACTCCTCGTTGGCCAGGGCTACATTGTGCGCAACCCTACGGAACATCTCCTCGGGCGTCTCAATAATCTCGCCCGTTGTGTCCTTCCTCAGGTAGCGGTTCCTGGCAACAGCCAGGGCGTTGCTGCTGAGCTCCACCTTAGCCGACATCGTCCACCCTCGTATGGAACCCTGAGAATGAAGTAGTTATCGCGAGGCGAGGCTAGAGCTGGACGACGACTTCGACGAGCTGCGCGTCCTTCAGGTCCAGCTTGTCGCGAAGCTTGTGACGGGAGATCACCTCCAGGACATCGTCGTAGTGGGACCTGTGGGGTAGGATGACGGCGCAGTCCACTCCATTCATGGTCGCTATCAGACACTTGGCGCCGCCAAAGGTCCTGCTCCCGCTGGTGAAGCCTTCTATGAGGACCCCCTCCGCATTCCGAAGGATCTCCACCTTGGCAGCCTCCCGTCCCTCCAGGCGGAGGTTCAGTGTCCCCGGGAAGGGGTCGAAACCCAGCCTGTCGCGGAACTGGCGCTTGTACCCCTCCTGGCTCATGTAGTAGAAGCCCTCACCCATGCCGTGGTCGACGCGACCCCGCACCGGCAAGCGACCCTCCATCTCGAAGATCTTCCGGTAGGCTGCGTGCTCGCTCCTCAGGATCTCCAAGCCCTTGTCCGTGAGTTTCAGCTGCTGGCGCCGTACCACCAGGTTGCGGCTGATGAGGCCTGAATCCAAGAGCTCAAGGACCCGGACGGAGGCCGATTGCTGGCTTATCCCCATGAGCCTCCCGAGCTGAGAGGTCGATACGGGGATGTGCTCGTGGATGGCACCAAGGAGGGCCAGCTGCTTCAAGGTCTCCACGAGGTTGGGCTTCAACAAGGTGACATAGCGTCAGGGCGAGAAAACCTTTACCGGAGGGGGAGGCCCTCAGCTTCCAACTTGGCCTTGCCTCTCATGTAAATCACGGGGAGGCCAGTCTTCCTTAGCTGGCGCCTCAGGCCCCTGTCGTTCGTCACGACGACGGCATGTCGTTCCGAGGCGGCGCCCAGGATCGCCACGTCTCCCCTGCCATCGACCTCCACCACGCGGTAGCGGGTCGCCAACTCGAGGGCGGCCCTTGCCTTGGCATCTCTGCGGGCGAGGCTCTTCAGCTCCAAGAGCACCGAGGAGGGAACCGCGACCTCAAAGGCACCCAGGAGTCGTGATAGCTCCTCTTCGAGATCTATGGAGAACTGGAAGGGCATCAAGAGGGCATTTGTGTCCAGGAGGACTATGACTTTCTCCACAGGGCAGCAATGCTCCCAGGGACATATGTTTGTGTGTCCAGGCCCGTCCAGAGGCGGTTCTCCACCACGATAATGATACACAAACTTTTATTACCGATAGTGAGAACATACCCTACTGCAAGCCGTGAGGAGACCAGGGTTAAAGCGGTTGCCTCTCCAGTCCTCCTGTCGGTATCCCTTTTTGCCCTGGAATCCTCACCTTGCCCCTTTATGAGACCTTCGGCGCCGTGGGCGTGCTTTGATTATCAGTAGGTGCTCTCGCTAGTGAGGTTGGGAGTCATTGCTGATTATCGGAGGACAATCCTTTTATAAGAGACATAGTGTTACTATGTCCATAGCGTCTCGATAGGAAAAGGGTCGCTATGTAAAAGGTGAGCAAGATGAAGGCAACCGTGAGCGCCCTGCTGGCCCTCCTCCTCTTGGCCTCCCCCCTGGCGGTGCTAGGCGCGGCCCAGGACGATGAGATCGAGATCGAGCGGGACCTGCAGGTAGAAGTGACGACCGGGTCTACGGACCGGTTTGGAGGCGGTGATTGGATACGAATCGATGTCGGTTCGACGACCTTCGCCGTCCTCTATGGAAATGAGACCAACGCGAACAACCCGAAGATGATCGTGGAGTATGACAGATACCTCGGCGCGGCTGAGGTGTACAACGAGTCGGGCGGCCTAGTCCACGGACTTACGCCTCTCCCGGTGCGGACCGTCATGGTTCAGAGCTTCGACTTCATGTTGGAGTTCCAGGACCGAGATGATGACGGTCTCGTGCACATGCCCCACGAGCTCAGCCCAATCGACATCCTCCTCGATGAGGTCGACCTCCCCCGGAAGATCCTGCTTCTGAGTCAGACGTGGGAACTCGAAGGGCTCGAGGTCTCCGAACCGGAGGTGAATGTCATTCTCGTTGACTTCAACATCACTGCGACAGACTTGGACTACGCGCTGGTCAGGCCCTCGGACCCTGTTGGCGATGGCCTCGACCGCATCACCCTCAGCTACCACATCCGCGTTGAGCTGATCGAGGAGACCCTGAGGGTTCCGATCTACAACATCACCGTCAGTGAAGACAGACGCATCGTGGGCCTTACGAAGAGGACAGAGACAGTGTCGGGCATGACCGTCAATGGGACCTTCAAGTACGACCACTACATTGAAGGCTGGGACTGGGGTGCAGACGACTCCCGCCTGGCTTTGGTGACGCACGTGTTCGCTGGTAACTTCGTTCCAGCCCCGGTAGCGAAGTTCCTGCACCTCGAGTGGGCCCTGCGCGCTCTCGAGGACAGCCAAGAGCACCACGAGGACACCATCGGAGATCGGCCCCTGCTCATCGAAGCGGACTCGATGACCTTCGAGGATGAGTGGGAGCGCGTCGGTCGCCTCTTCTGGGTCTCCGACGTTCTCGTAGACGGCGAAGAGATGAGGATGGCTTTCCAGCTGTTCCGAGCGTCCAAAGTCCTCGATTTCCGAGGATTGAGGCCTACAGGAATCTTCCGGGGAGTCGCCTTCTGGGGCGCATTCGTCTACCCCCAGGGTGAAGTGATCTTCCACGACCCCGGACTGGACGCAGCCGTCTTCGTGCCCGAAGGCCGCATCATCCCCCCAGTGGATGAGATAATCCCTGGACTGGGAGCATATTTCATCCAGGTGGCCATCGTGGCGCTAGCCGTCGTCGGTCTGGTGATCTTCAGAGCCGTACGGAAGAGACCCAGGGCTTAGATCCTCCCCCCTTTGCCCTCCGGGCCTACCATTCAAATAGGCCCGGGGGGTTCTTCCGCTTTATCAATGGCTGAGATCGCCCCCGAGTGGACAGCAGAGCTAAAGAAGGGTTCAGTCCAGCTGCTGCTTCTGGCCATCCTCAGAGACAGGCCCAAGTATGGATTCCAGATAATCCGGGAGTTACGAGACGCTACCGATGGTTTCTTCGACCTTAAGGAGGGAACACTTTACCCAGCCCTTCGAAAGCTGGAGGCCAAGGGGTACCTTGAGGGGAACTGGCAGACGGAGGTGGAGGGCAGTCCTCGGAGGTATTATCAGATTACGAAACTGGGGCGGAAGGCATTAGAGGAGGCCACTCAGGTGTGGGAGAAGCTTGCATGGAGCTGCAGACGCGTCCTGGAGGGGAGCGAGTGAATCCCCTGGATAGCTACCTGAACCGGGTGGCTAGGCACCTCGTTGGAGTTTCGGCGGAGGTGCGCCGGGACGTTCTTCGGGAGCTTAGGTCGAACATCGAAGCCCAGGCCCTCGAGGAGGGTGAAGATGTGGCGGCGATCATCGAGCGGATGGGGGCGCCTCGGGAGGCAGCCCTCTCGTACAAGCAGCTGTATGGCTATAGCCCGGGGGTCAAGCTTCTCGCCTTGGTGGGATCCGCGCTGCTGGCCTTCCTTAGTTTGCCCTTCTCGTTGGGGATCTCGGACCCACTGGGCACGGTATGGCTATCGAACGCTGCCCTGGTGGTCCTCATCATTCTTCTCGTCGGTGTGGCCCTGAGGATTGGGAGGAGGACAGCGGTGGTATCAGGCATCGCGGCCGCCGTAGTCAGACTCGTGGGTCTCGGAGCTGGATACGTCATCATGGCACCAGGCCTGTCCACGGATCCTGTCGCGAGCTTGGCATTCATTCTGACGACTCTCGCCATCGCCATCGTGGGACTGGTCGCCCCGAGCCCCTCGCCCACCGGAGGGCAGGGGTAGTATTCAACGGTGGAGTTGTCGCACGTAGTCGGCGACGATTTCCCGGTGGTCGAAGCCCATCTCTGGCAGGTCTTCCAGGTCCAGGAGCCCCACCTTCGCGGCATCCGTCCCGGAGACCAGCGTTCCACTGACGACCTCCAGGGCGTAGGCGAGGGATATGACGTGCCCCCGAGGATCCCTGTCCGGCTCCGAGTAGACGCCGATGAGGGAGACGACCTTCGTATCCAGCCCAGTTTCTTCCCTGACCTCCCTCACAACGGCGTCCTCCACGCGTTCCCCGTAGTCGACCATCCCGCCCGGGAGACAGTAGAGGCCTTCGTGGGGGTAGTACCGCCTCTTGATGGCCACGAGCTTGCCCTCGTAGACCGCCAAGCCGTCGACGGCGAGGAGCGGCACCCTGAGGCCTGAGGCCATGTGCACCCTGAGGGCTGCGTCCTTCCTCCTGTACTCCTCCAGCAGCGCCAGGCCGTACGCGGAGGGAGCGAGGCTACGACCCCTCCTCTCCAGAGGATCCCTTCCCCGTGGCCTATTCAGAAGGCTTCTGCGCCATCTCCTGACCTCTGCAGCGGAGAGGGAAGCCCGTGCAAGGGACTCCGGGAAGCTGTGTCTGTCGACCAAGGCCTTCAGGAGCGCCGCGAGCTTCGCGTCCAGAAGAACCAGGCCCTTCTCCTCCAACCGGGACTCGACGACGAATTCTGGCATGCTACGGAGCCGCGAAGGGGCGCTTCCGAGGGGTTGCGAGGTCCGCCTCTGAGAAGACCAACCTGTACGCGTCGCCGTGGACGTCCGGGTTGTAGGCCCGTCTGAGCGCAGCGTTGACCTCGCGCCTCGACAGCACCCTGCCGGCCTGGCGGATACGGCGGCAGATGGCGGCCATCAGAAACATGCTGTCGAAGGGGTGGAAGCGGGGATCTCCCCTGGCAGCCCGGAAGATCGTGGAGAGGTGGGAGCGCCTTTGGCGGAGCCTCATGGTCAAATCCTCCAAGAAGGACAGGTCGAAGTATTTCGGCAGATGACGGTAGCGCTCGACGGTCTCGACGGAGACGTTCAGCCTCTCGGCCACCTCCTCATCCTCAAGCCCCTCCTCAAAGGCCCTGAAGTAGTCGTAGGCTCTCGACCTACCTCGAATCATCACCTCGCCCCCCGAGGCCGCGCTCCTCCCAGGGCGGCCCGGTTCCGATCCACGGAGGGGGGAACTCCTCCGACAACTCCAACGCCGATCCCCCCCTAATAGATTTCGCAGGCGAAGCCCTCGGCGTGCGCGCCATCCTGGCCACGGCTGGCTTTGGAAAGGTTTTAAGACAGTCCCGCGTACCCCGTCCAACGGCTGGGAGGAGACTGGATATGGATACTGATCTCATCGATTCAGCGGTGGACTTGGCCCTACAGGCGGGTGCGACCTACGCAGAGGCTAGGCACGAGGAGCAGCGACAGGAGTTGCAGCTCCTCAAGAACGGCGTCCTGGATGCCATATACTCAGGGGAGAGCCGAGGGGTTGGTGTTCGTGTCCTCTACAGGGGCGCCCTGGGGTTCGCGGCGACCAACGACATGTCCCCGGTGAGCGTTCGGGAGGTGGTCGACCAGGCCATCAAGGTCGCCAGGGCTGGAGCCAGGAAGGATCCCATCGTCTTCGGCGAGGAGGATGCCGTGGACACCTCCTGGTCGGTGAAGGAGAAGAAGCCCATCTTCAAGGTCCCTCTGGAGGAGAAGTTGGAGACCCTCACTCATGTGGACAGGGAGCTCATGGACCTCGGGTTCGACATTCCCGCGCGCGTCTTCACGTGGGAGGGGAAGACCATCGAAAAGTACTTCGTCAACAGCGAGGGGACGAAGATACGGTCACACTCCCCCCGCGCCCGGTTGAGCGTTATCCTCACCGTGACCCACAACAGCGAGGCGCAGCAGAGCTTCAGGCAGTATGGCTACGGCGGGGGGTGGGAGGCTCACGAGGCCTGGAACACCGCGGAAAGGGTGTTGACGGAGGCCCGGGCCATGCAAGCGGCCCTGGAGAAGGGGAAAAAGTCGCCAGAGGGAAAGATGGACTTGGTGGCGGGTCCCCATGTGACGGGGATCGCGAGCCACGAGTCCTGTGGCCATCCCTCGGAGGCGGACAGGGTCCTGGGGAGGGAGGCCTCCCAGGCGGGGAAGTCCTTCATCACCCCAGACTCCATCGGCACGCGAGTGGGTAGCGAGGTGGTGAACGTCGTGGACGACCCCACGCTGCCGAACACTATCGCCTACTACGAGTACGATGACGAGGGTGTGAAGGCTAGGCGGCGATACCTCTACAAGGACGGCATAATCAACGAGCTGCTTCAGAATCGCGAGACGGCGGCCGTGATGGGGACGAGAAGCAACGCGGCCTCCCGGGCGGTGAACTACAACGTGGAAGCCATCGTGAGGATGGCGAACACCTTTGTCGAGCCTCAGGATTGGTCGGTGGAGGAGATGGTCGAGGGCGTCAAGCGGGGCGTCTACATGAAGTCCTTCACGGAGTGGAACATCGACGATCGCCGATACAACGCTAAGTACGCCGGCGGGGAGGCCTACCTCATCGAGAATGGGGAGGTCAAAGACCCGGTGAGAGGAACCGTCGTCGAGATCACAACACCCGCCTTCTGGTCCGCCGTCGACGCCGTCGGTAGGGAGCTCGAGTTCGAGGGCGGCTTCTGCGGGAAGTCCGATCCGACCCAGAGCCTCGACGCCATGATGGGGGGGCCGACCATCCGTCTGAGGGACATGCAACTGAGGTGATATGATGGAGGACTACGCGGAGATCGCCGAGAGAATCGTGAAGAGGGGACTGAAGGCCGGCGCCCAGGACGTCGTCGCAAGCGTGGACAGCGATAGGTCCTACCAGATTCGCTTCGCCCAGAACCAGCCCGTGATAAGCAACCGATGGCGGGAGCGGTCTGCGACTGTGGGCTTGGTGGTGGACAAGAGGGTTGTCGCCACGGAGATCCAGGACCTGACGAAAGTGGATCGGGCCGTGGACGACCTCGTGGCCATGGCGAGGAAGTCCCAGGAGAACCCTCTGTACGGAGGCCTCGCCGAGGGACCCTTCGAATACCGGGACTTCTCTCCCGACAAGACCATCCTCGATCTAGAGGAGGGTGGGGACTACGTCGACGCTGCAGTCAACGGCGCCCTGGCGGAGGGCGCTGTGGAGACCGCAGGCAGCTTCTGGAAGCACGATCACGAGAGCTACCTCCACACATCCAACGACGCGGTGGGACACGATAGGAGGGCTAGCGTCTACATCTCCCTCAGGGCTCTCGCGGCTCCTGAGTCCAGCGGCCATGCGGTGTCGTGTGCCACTCGTCTGAGCGACTTCTCTCCGGAAGCTGCAGGAAGAAAGGCGGGAGAGATCGCAGCCCTGGCAAAGAATCCCCGGAGGGGAGAGCCTGGGCAGTACGACATAGTCTTCGACCCCCTGATCCTTGGGGTCCTCGCCTACGAGGTTGGGGTACGATCCTCCGCCTTCGCTGTCCTTGCGGGCCTGTCGCCATTCAAGGACAAGATCGGTCAGAAGGTCGGATCCGAGGCCGTCACCGTCATCGACGACGGGAGTGCGGACTCTATCAACCGACGACGGTTCGACGACGAGGGGGTGCCCACCCAGCGCAACGTCCTCGTCGACCAGGGTGTCCTGAAGACGTACCTCCATAACACCTCGACCGCGAAGCTCTTCGAAGCCAAGAGCACGGCCAATGCTGGGCTCGTTCAGCCCCTCCCCCATGCCATCTTCATCCAGCCTGGGGACCGAACTCGTGAGGAGCTCTTTGAGGATGTCAAGGACGGACTGTGGCTGACGAACACGTGGTACACCCGCTATCAGTCCTATGTTACGGGGGACTTCAGCACCATCCCGAGGGATGGCATCTTCCACATCAAGGACGGTGAGGTGGCGGAGGCGTGGAAGGACGTGCGCCTCACCGACAACCTTCTCCATCTCTGGGGGAACGTGGAGACCTTGGGGAAGGAGACTGAGCAGGTTCAGTGGTGGTACGAGATTCCCGAACCCGTCCACGCGCCCTACGCCCTGGCTCGGGACATCGGGATTACGCGATCGGCGATGTAGCGGGTCAATCTCCACCGGGCCTCATCGGGACCCGCAGACCTCTCGACGCGGCAAACTTCAATGCCTCTTCGTACCCAGCGTCCGCGTGCCGAAGGACCCCGATGCCAGGGTCCGAGGTGAAGACTCGCTGAATCCGCCACTCCGCATCTTCTGTGCCGTCGGCCACCACCGTCACCCCGGCGTGGATTGAGTAGCCGATGCCCACGCCGCCCCCGCTGTGTATGGCCACCAGGTCCGCGCCAGAGGCCGTGTTAAGCAGGGCGTTGAGAAGGGGCCAGTCGGCCACGGCATCCGAGCCATCCCTCATGCCCTCGGTCTCCCTCGTTGGCGAGGCCACGGAGCCGCTGTCCAGGTGGTCCCTGGTAATGACGATGGGACCGTCGACCCGGCCCTCGGCCACCAACCCGTTGATCCTCCTTGCGAATCGGTCTCTCTCGCCGTAGCCCAGCCAGCACACGCGGGCAGGAAGCCCCTCCCAGGGCAGATGCTTCTCCGCCAGCGTGATCCAACGGGTGAGCTGCTCGTTCTCCGGGAACAGCTTGAGGACCTCCTTGTCCGTGGCCAGGATGTCGTCTGGATTGCCGGACACGGCGACCCAACGGAAGGGTCCACGACCCTCACAGAACATGGGTCGGATGTAGAGCTTCACGAACCCCTCGAAGTCGAAGGCCTCCTCAAGCCCCGCATCTCTCGCCTGACCCCGGATGTTATTGCCGTACTCGAAGACGACCGCACCTGCCCGCTGGAAGGCTAACATGGCCTTTACGTGCTCCACTATCGAAGTCTTGGAGCGTCTTAGGTACTTCTCCGGATCGGAGGCCCTGAGTTCGTCGGCCTCTCGGAGGGTGAGGCCCGATGGTATGTACCCCTCCAGGGGGTCGTGGGCCGACGTCTGGTCCGTTACGACATCGGGCCTAAAGCCGCGCCTCACGAGCTCTGGATGGACCTCGGCGCAGTTACCCAACAGTGCCACGGACTGAGGCTCGCCCTCCTTGGCCGCGATCTCTGCAATCTCCAGGGCTTCATCGAGGTCATCCGTCGTCTCTCGGCAGTAGCCGGCCTGTAAGCGTCGGCGGATTCTCGCCTCGTCGACCTCAACATCGAGGCAGACCCCCTCGTTCATGGTCACAGCCAGGGGCTGCGCCCCACCCATGCCTCCAAGGCCGCCCGTGAGGACAACCCTCCCCTTCAGAGAGCCACCGAAATGTTGACGGGCGCAGGCGGCGAAGGTCTCGTAGGTGCCCTGGATGATGCCCTGGGTGCCTATGTAGGCCCAGGAGCCCGCGGTCATCTGTCCGAACATGGTGAGCCCCTTCTCTTCCAGGCGCCAGAAGTCCTCCCAGTTTGCCCAGCGTGGGACCAGGTTGGCGTTGGCGATGAGGACCCTTGGCGCCCGGTCGTGGGTGGTGAAGGCGCCCACGGGCTTGCCCGACTGGATCAGGAGGGTCTCGTCCTCCTCCAAACTCTCCATTGCGGCCGCGATCCGCTGGAGGGCCTCCCAGCTACGGGCGACCTTGCCCGTGCCGCCATAGATGATGAGGTCGTCCGGCCTCTCGGCGTTCTCCAGGTTGTTCTCCATCATCCTCAGCAGGGCCTCCTGCCGCCACCCCTTGCAGCGGAGCTTGGGGCCCCTGGCAGCCTTCACCTCTGGCATGGAATCAGCCTGGCTGGATACCGCGGTCGGCGATAAAGGGATTTGCTCAGCGGCGGACCCTTCTCTCTATAGCGAGGAGGACGTCGGAATGGGCCTGCATGGCCTCCCACTCCACCTTCTCCAGCCTTTCATTCAGCTGTCCTACAAAGTCCTCGTCCTTGATGGAGGGTAGGTTGATCTCCACGTTGAGGCGCGCTCCGTGGAAGCCAGCCAGGGCAAGATGCGAGGCCACCCCAGCGTCGGAGAGGGCGTTCACGTTCCCTCCTTCCGCCACCTGCTCGATTACCTCCAGGAGGTCGCGGCACCTCTCTCCCGTTTCCATGGGCACATGGGCAGCTCCCTTCATGGCGTCCTGGATCGCAGCGGACCTCGCTACCTTCGCCTCTGAGGTGGACTTGTCCATCCTGAAGGCCCTCACCACGTCGTCATAGGCCGCCGCGTCCTCGCCTATGAGTTCTTGCATCCTCTCCCGCAGCGCTTCCGACTCCCCCAACAGCCGCTCCATCTCGTCCTGGACGTCCTCGTAGCCCTTCTTTCCCATGGTGAGGCGGCAGACCATGCTCGCTAGCCCGGCGGCCAGGGCTCCCGCCAGGGCTGCGACGCTACCCCCGCCGGGCGTAGGCTGCTTGGACGCGACCTCGTCGAGGAATGCGCTCAGAGGGGATTCGAGATCTACTCCCACAGCCTCCTCTCCAGAATCTGGTTTCGATCGAATCCGTGGAGCTGTAGGTAGAACTCCGCACTGTCGAGGAGGGCATCTAGAGGGATGAGGCCCACCACCTCCGACCGCTCGATAGGCACACCCGCTGCCTTAGCCTCCTCGCGAATAGCCTCGAACACCCTGGGGATGGGGGTCTCGCGGAAGTTCAGGAGGTTCATGGATACCTGGACCATCCCTCTCTCCTCCAGATTGAAGCCAGCGGCCTGGACGGCAGGGAAGCCTCCGCTACTCGTCCGAATCCTCTTGGCGATGGACTTGGCCAGGTCCAGGTCGTCCGTGCAGAGGTCCACATTGTAGGCTATGAGGGGGCCGCGCGCGCCGACCACCGTGGCCCCTGCCGTCGGGTGGATTTTGGCCTCGCCCACGTCCGGGTCCCTTTCGGCCTTGACGCCCATCTCCTCCTTCAAGGCCTCAAACTGCCCCTTACGGATCTTGGGTAGTAGGCGCCTCTCCTCCTTCATTGCCGCCTCGGCGTAGAAGTAGATCGGCACCCCGAGTTCCTCATTGATCCTCCTTCCGAGGTCGTGAGCAAGCTTCACGCACTCCTCCAGAGTGACTTCGGAGATAGGTATGAAGGGGACGACGTCGGCAGCACCGATGCGGGGATGCTCTCCCTCGTGGACGTTGAGGTCTATCAGCTCCACAGCCTTCGCCACGACCCTGAAGGCTGCCTCCTGGACGGGTTCCGGCTCACCGACGAAGGTAAGGACTGCTCGGTTGTGGCTGGCGTCCATCTCGACGTCGAGAATGCGGACGCCCTGGACTTCCCTGGCGGCGTCAGCGACGGCATTGACGACATCCTTCCGCCGACCCTCGCTGAAGTTGGGAACACACTCTACGATCCGGGCCATGAACTGCCTCAGGGGAGGGAGCTACTTAAGATGTCAGTCAGGGGCCGGCAAACCTCTATTAGGAGCCTGGATTATCATCTCAAATCCGATGGAGAAGGAGAAGGACTTTCCCGAGTGGTACCTCCAGGTCATCGACGATGCCGGCATAGTGGACAAGAGGTACCCTATCAAGGGAATGAACGTCTGGACCCCCTATGGCCTGCGGGTCATGAGGCTGATGAACGGTTTCATGCACGACGAGATGGCCCGGACGGGCCACGATGAGGTCCAGTTCCCCGTGCTTGTCCCCGAAGATCAGTTCCTCAAGGAGGCGGACCACATCAAGGGGTTTGAGGAGAACGTATACTGGGTCACCCACGGCGGCCTGAACCCCCTGGACGTCCGTCTGCTCCTGCGCCCCACCAGCGAGACCGCGATGTACGACCTCTTCTCACTCTGGATCCGTTCCCACACGGACCTTCCCCTGAAGGTCTACCAGATAGTCCCAACCTTCCGCTACGAGACGAGGCAGACGAGGACCTTCCTGAGGGTGAGGGAGCTCTCCTTCTTCTTCGAGTCCCACACCTGCCACGAAGATTATGGGGATGCCGAGCGCCAGATCCACGAGGACCTGGAGATATGGGGGCGTCTCTCTCTCAAGTACGCCCTTCCGACGCTCATAAGCAAGCGTCCCGACTGGGACAAGTTCCCGGGAGCCCACTATACCGTCGTGCCGGACGCCTACGTGGCGGCCGCTGGACGCGCCCTCCAGGTGGCGAGCATGCACCACTACCAGGACAACTTCTCCACGGTCTACGGCATCGACTTCGAGGACGCTGAAGGGAACCGTCGCTACGTGCACCAGACCACCTACGGCATGAGCGAGAGGATCCTGGGCGCCATCGTGGCCATCCACGGAGACGACAAGGGGATTGTCCTGCCGCCCGAGCTGGCTCCCATTCAGGTCGTCATCGTCCCCATCCTCGCCAAGGGACAGAAGGCGGGGGTGACGAGGGAGGCGAAGGCCCTCCACAAGGCTCTGGAGAAGGCCGTTCGCGTCGAGCTGGATCTGAGGAACCTGAGGCCCGGGGCGAAGTTCTACGAGTGGGAGCGAAGAGGGGTTCCTTTGAGGGTCGAGATCGGCGTGGAGGAGGCGGAGGGAGGGTACATCACCCTCGTCAGAAGGGACTCGGGGCGTCGCAGAAAGGCGAAGCGGGAGAAGGCCGCAGAGGCAGTTGCAGCAGCCTTGAGGGCGATCCAGCGAGACCTCTTCGAAGGGGCCAAGGCGGAAGTGGAGGAGAGTATCCACACGGTTGCTTCCTACGAGGAGGCCCCCGCCAAGGGGGTCGTGAGGGCGGGGTGGTGCGGAAAGGAGGAGTGCGGCCTGAAGATGGAGGAGAGACTGGACCGCAGCATCCTGGGGACCCCGTACCCAGAAGAGGAGTTCGAGGGTACGTGCCTGAATTGCGGTGAAGCGGCGACTGACGTGGTCCACGCCGCCCGCGCCTTCTAGGCCCTCGAGTAGAGCAGCATCCCCGTAGCGCCGAAGACGACCATGATGATTACCAGGGCATAGATCCCGATGTTCTCCACGGCCAGTATGTTCCAGGAGCCGAAGGCGATCCCCCAGATGAGGTAGAGGGCTATCCCCACGGAGAGGAGTACGGCGTAGGCGTAGAAGACGATCGTCCTGCCAGAGGGGAGTCGGGCCACGTCGCTGCTATCTTCACTCACGCTTTATAGCTTTGGAGTCCGAGCGTTCCCGACGATAGTAGAAGAGGGCCAGGACGAGGGCCGCCACCGCCCCTCCCAAAATAGTGTAGAAGGGCCACTGCGGCAGGGGTTCCTTCACGCCGAAGGTAGCGTCCGGGAGCATCCCGTCGATGGTCTCAAGCCCCAGCACCTCACCAAAGAAGGTGTAGTTGGCATTGCCCACGTAACGGTAGGTCTCCCGCTCTTCCGGGGTCGGGTCCCTCAAGCCGTAGTCCAACTCCTCGAGGGAGTAGAATCCGGGGGAGACCATCACAGCGTGGTCCTGAAGGAAGTCGAACTCGAGGCGGAAGCGCACGAAGTAGGAGCCCTGGGAGAAGACGGAACCATGGGGAGTATCAGCTTGAGTCCTCACCCCCAACTCGATTCCCACTGACTCATCGGCTTCCACCATGCCATAATCAATCGTTCCATTCGTGCCTACTGAGAACGGGCTCTCGGGGAACACGAGGAGCGGAGCGTTCTCGAGTTCCTCGATGGGAGTGGTGAGGGAGGAGGTGCTGAATTCGTAGACTTCCACGAACAAGGTGGTCCCATTCATCGACCACGAGTAGGGGTTGGTTAGGCTGAAGCTAAACCTCCCCACATTTCCCGGGCTGAGCTGGGGGGTTTCGAAGGATCCCAGGATGAGGTTGGTCCTCGTCGGATCACTGACCTCCTCGCCCGCTGCGACCCCCACCAGGAGAATGGCCAGGAGCAGTCCCAGGAAGACGGAGTAGGGGGCGCCCTTCACCTTCGAGTGTAGGACAGCGGCTTTTAATAGCCTTTGTCAGGGTGCAGATTCCAGGTGACGCTCCAGCCGCTGGCCCTCAGGGTTCCGAAGTACATGGGTGAGGAGGCTCGGTCTAGAGCCACAGCTCTCGGTGTCCTCGACGGCGGACGGAAGATCGTTGAGCTGGAAGAATATCTAGAGATACCACTGACTTCGGCCCTCGAGATGAGCGACCTGGGGGAGCTCGTGAATCAGGAGGCTCCCGAGGAGTACGCGAAGCCCCCGACACCCTACGAGCTCATTCAGGGAGCGGCCGAGATCGATGATGACCTCAAGAGGTTGCTCCCACGCCGCTGGGAGAGGATTGGGGATGTTCTGTTGCTGAAGCTCCCCGGGGAGTTGCTTACCCACATAGAGGAGGCGTGTCGTGCGTACGCCCAGGTCCTCGGAGTCAAGTCGGTCCTGGATATGAGCGGACGAGTCGAGGGTCCCTGGAGGATACCACGATACAAGCTTCTCTGGGGCACCGACACCGATACAGTTCACGTGGAAAACGGGATCCGCTTCAGGCTCGATCCCCGGAAGGTGATGTTCTCCTCCGGCAACGTGTCGGAGAGGATTCGCATGTCCAAGGTCTGCGAGCCTGGGGAGGTGGTGGTTGATCTATTCGCTGGGATCGGCTATTTCTCCCTTCCCATGGCCCTTCACGGCAAGGCGAGCACGGTCTACGCCTGCGAGCTTAACCCGACGGCCCATGAGTACCTGGTGGACAACGTGCGGATTAACGAGGCGCACTCGGTCGTGCCTCTCCTGGGGGACTGCCGGGAGGTGGCCCCCGAGGGCGTGGCGGATCGGGTTGTCCTGGGTTATCTCCGGGAAACCCGTCTATACCTCCCGAAGGCCATCAAGTGTCTGAAGGAGGGAGGGTGGGTCCACTACCACGAAGCGTGCCCCGATCGAGCCGTCTCCTGTCTCTCCACCGGCCTGAAGGAGGCCGCGGAGGGGGGAGGCAGGCGCCTGAAGCGGGAGGTCCTCCACAGGGTGAAGAGGTACGCTCCGGGCGTGTCGCACTGGGTTCTCGACGCGCTCATCTCCTAGGCAGGACCTCGCCGGACCCGCTGGCGGTGAGAAGCTTCTGGAGGACCTCGGCATATTGCTCCCCCTCCGCCTCCAGGAGGTCGCTGACCATGGGCGTGAGGAAATCGGCCAATTGCTGCTCTTCCGTCCTAAACATCCATTTCTTGCCCGCCGCCGCCTCCAGACCCTGAAGCAGGGCCAAGGCAAGGACCTTCTGGGATGTCTCTCCCTGGAGCCCCCTGCTCGCCAGCAGGGCCGCCTCCTCCCTACCCTTGGTCCGGTGGGTCTTGGCGACCTCGTCTGCCAGGGTTGCCAGGGGTGGTAGAGACTCCCAGGACGGCAGGCTGGAGAGCGCTGTCATGTCCCTTCGTGTCTTCAACGCCTTGGCCAGCACCTCGTCCATGGACCGGCCCTCATCTTCAGCCGTCTCCATCATTGCCTCCGCCATCTCATCATCTCCCAGCAGGGCCGCCAGGAGGTGAACCATGGGATCTCGATCCAGCGAGTCGACAAGTTTCGACAAGCTGGCCTCCTGGACGACCAGACCGTCCCCCAGGTCGTCCCGGAGCTCCATGAAGGCCGGCACGAGGTCGCCGGTCACCTTCGCGGCCTTCAGGAAGGCTTCGTAGTCCTCCTCGAAGCACTGGTTCCCCAGTACGAAGATGCCCTCTGACTTCGTCTTCTCGGGGATGAGGTCCGCTAACGTCTCCTCGATGAGGCGGCCCTCGCTCATCTCTCCGGTGAGGTAGGAGCTCGCCCTGGCGCCCGTCAGGGAATGGTCGCCGCCGAAGGTGCACAGATCCTCGGTGCACTCCAGGTTCGGCCTGATGTAGAGCTCGAAGGAGGCCGCCAGGTCGGGCACAATCATCCGCTGTCCCAGGAAGGCGACCAGGTTCTCCTTCGGTGGGGAGCAGCGTCTGCAGAGGACGAGCTTGACCCCTGCCCCCAGCCAGTGCAGGACCACCGAAGGGTCCTCATCACCATGAGGGCACGTGAATTCGTCATCGTGCTGACTGAAGGAGATATGAGTCCTCTTAAGGCTCTCGCGCACGAACTCCTCCGGTGGCCTGTCCTCCCTGCAGGTAGTAACCATCTCCTGCTCCAAGGCGTAGACGTGAAGGCGTTTCTTCCGAGCCATATCGCCAATTGTCAAGAGGCGCAGCTCGGGGATATCGTAGTATTGGACTCCCACGAGGTGCTCCCGGTCCGCCTTGCCCCGCAGGGCGAAGTGGAAGGTCCCGTAGGGCGTCTTGGCTGGTGCCAGGTAGGGCGCCTTCCCCTGGAGCCCCACCAACAGGGTAGCGGCGTACGCCTTCATCAATGGATGACCGCGTCTCGCAAGACGCTCCAGGGCCGCCTCGTCGTCTGCAACCTGCGAGACCCGCACCACCCTCTCGCGCAGGACATCGAAGGGACAGCGTGGGCAGCTCTCCCCCACGCATCTGGGTACTAGGATCTCCGGAATCCCACGGAGGGCCTTGGCCTTCCTGACGAGCTCCTTCTCCTGGACCTTGGGGGCGGCTCGGATACCCGTCCTGAGTTTCCTCCCCACGCTGCGTCATCACGGCCTTAGCTAATAAGCCTGCGCTGGCCAGAGGGTAGTGCTCGTCCTCTGTCACGCCGGCAGGCAGAGAAAGCTTTAATCAAGCGCGCCGCTTGCATTCGCCGTGAACGTCAAAGAACGGGTGGAGCTGGCGAGCAGGAACACCGTGGAGGTCGTCACCCCTCAGGAGCTCAGGACCCTCCTCGAGGGGCAGGGTCGACCGAAGGCGTACATAGGGTTGGAACCCAGCGGGCTCGTGCACCTAGGGACAGGTCCCATCCTCGCTCAGAAGGTCATGGACCTCGACCGGGCCGGCTTCGATGTTACGGTCCTCCTGGCTGACTGGCACGCCTTTATAAACGACAAGCTAGGGGGCGACTGGGCCACCATCAGGGCGGCGGCGAATTACATGGTGGAGGCCTACCGCTCCCTGGGCGTCGCGGGTCAGGTTGCCTTCCTCCACGGGAGTGACCTAGTGGCTGACAGCGAGTACTGGAGGTCCGTGCTCCAGGTTTCCAAGTCCACCACTGTGGCCCGCATCAGGAGGGCCATGAGCATCATGGGTCGGAAGGAGGAGGAGGCGGAGGTCGACGCATCCCGGCTTATCTATCCCGCCATGCAGGTGGCCGACATCTACCGCCTCGACCTAGATCTAGCCTTCGGCGGCATGGACCAGAGACACGCCCACATGCTCTATCGTGACATTGGGCCGAAGCTGGGATGGAAGCAGGTCGTGGCGTTGCACACGCCTATGTTGGCCAGCCTGCAGGGAGGTGGCCGTATGGATTCCTGGGACCTGAAGATGAGCAAGTCGAAGCCCGAGACCTGCATCTTCATTCATGACTCACCCGATGCCATCCGAGAGAAGATCCGTGGGGCCTACTGCCCTCCGAAGGAGGTGGAAGGGAATCCCGTGCTCCAGTTCTGTCAGTTCATCCTCTTCCCTCGCTTTGCCTCGCTGAGGGTAGAGCGGGAGGCTGCTCACGGGGGTGACGTGGAGTATGAGGACTATGAAGCGTTGGAGCGCGCCTACGCGGAGGGTGACCTGCATCCTCAGGACCTGAAGGCAGCAGTTGCGGGCGACCTGACGGAGGCGCTTGCAGGACCCCGGGAGTACTTCGAACGAAACCGGGAGGAGCTGGAGAAGGTCGAGGCGGCCTTGGGCCTCTGAGGTTCCTGAATGTGGGACAGGAGGCGAAAGACGGCGGCTTTCCTGGCCATCCTGGCAGGGACCCTTCTGCAGGCGGGCCATTTCAGCGCGGTAACTCATTGGCTCGACTTCATCGAACTCGTCACCCGCTTCATCCCGATGAACCCTCTCTTGCGAGGAGTCTTCACGGTGGTCATTCTGATCGCCTCGCTGGGCGGGATAGCCGTCATCCTCGGCGGCCTCCTGATTCTCTGGCGTCGCGCTCTCGTGGCGAGGCTCCTGATTCTCTTCGGAACGGGCTTCGGTCTAGTCTCCTTCCTCGTCACCGTCATGCTGGTCATCTACAGGGGGGACTTGCCCGTCCTGGGGAGCAACCTCCTCATTGTCCTCGCCGTCGGCTTGTCGGTGGCGGCTCGGTGGCTTCTCCGAGGATCGAGCCCCAGAAGGAATCGCAGGCGCGACTGAGAACTGGCTGAGGCGCTGAGCTGCATACCTTTATGAGGGCTTGTCCTCTTGATTCCGCAGATTCGCATGGTCGATCTGGGGGACGTGACAGCGCAGCTTGGCGAGCAAATCTTTCAGTTCCTGGATACCGTCATCTGGGGGAGCATCACCGTAGGGGCGGTTTTGCTCTCCATCGTCATTCTCGTCGCCGGCGTCATCATCATCCGTTTCCTCGCCAAGGCCATAAGGGCCATCCTGCGGCGCCTGGACTTCCCACTTCTGGTGCGCAGTTTCCTCGTTCGAGTGTTCCGTTTCCTCCTCTACGTCATCCTCTTGGGCCTGATCCTGGCGCCGCTGGGGATCGACCTCACCAGCCTCGTCATCAGTTTTGGTGTCCTCGGTATCGTCATCGGGCTCGCCCTCCGAGACTTCCTGTCGAACCTTATCGCAGGCATCACTCTGATCCTTGTCCGACCCTTCAGGAAGGGCCACCTCGTGGAGGCAGCGGGCGTCACCGGTTTTGTGGAGGACGTTTCGATCAACGCAACCACGCTGAAGACCTTCGACGGCAAGAAGGTGGTCCTGTCGAGCTCCCAGGTTTGGGGCAACCCCATTGTGAACTACCATCACTGGCCGATTCGACGTATCGATCTAGTCGTCGGTATAGCGTATGAGGACGATGTCCCAAGGGCCCTGACAGTGATTCGGGGGGTCCTCGAGTCGGATGAGCGGATCCTGAGGGAACCTGAAGCGATCACCAACGTGAACACCTTCGCGGACAGTAGCATTAACCTCAATATCTTCGCCTGGACAAAGCAGGAGGACTGGGGAAAGGTCCGAACGGATCTCCTGATCAATGTCAAGAAGGCCTTCGAGACGGAAGGCATCACGATCCCGTACCCAACCAGGACAGTTGTCCTACGTGGCGACGAAGAGGGTGCTCGCAGCTGAGGGGCATCGGCCGTCGGGCTTGCCCACGAGTGACTCTGTCTCGGCTGAGCCGACGCGAAGCTCGTAGGGGCCCTTTCCTCTGAGGTTGTGCCCAGACTACCGGAAGTGTCGCCGCACCGAGGCCAGATATCCCAAGAAAAGTAGCAGGATGACGAGGCCAAGTATTGCGGAGAGCAAAACTGTGACTGTTGCAATGGCCGCCCCGCTGATGAATGAGTAGATGGACCGGGCGATTCCGATGAGGGCAGCGATTGCCGCCAGCCACCACGCCCACGTGCTGAGGTTGAGGAGACCATTGCCAGTCCCAAGGAGCAGGAGGCCGACAACAAGGTTCAGGGCCGAGCCTATTAGGATCACATCTCTGGGAGCATCAGCAGGCAGGTCCAGGCCAAGAAGCCCGAGATAGGAGAGGAGGTTGATGAGCGCAAGGAGTAGCAGAACGAGGCCGCCAACAACCGCCAGGCTCCCTAGAATCGTGACGCCCAAAGGTCTCTTTGCCATGCTCCGCCGGACGGGCGTCGGCGATATTTAACGCCTTTGGCCAGCCGCATCTACCCAGCCTGCTGAGGGTCACAGCCACCTTCTTCTCCTGAAGTATGCAAGCATGGTGATCGCCACCGCTGCCATAATGCCCAGGGCCAAGGGGTAGCCCCAGGGGAGCTGGAGTTCCGGCATGATCACGAAGTTCATGCCGTAGAGGCCCGCGACGAAGCTGAGGGGTATAAATATCGTCGCAATAATGGTCAGGACCTTCATGACCTCATTCATCTTGTTGCTTAGGCTTGACAGGTATGTGTCCAGCATGCCCGAAACCAGCTCTCGATGGACCTCGACCGAGTCTATGACCTGAATCGTGTGGTCATAGACGTCTCGAAGGAAGATTATCGTCTCGGGCTGAATGAGGGCAGACTCACCGCGTTCCAGCCGGTTGGTGACTTCACGAAGGGGCCAGACGGATTTCCGCAATCCAATGAGGTCGCGTTTGAGGTTGTAGATCTCCCTCAGGGTGTCCGAGGTCGGCTCGGAGATGAGTTCCTGTTCAAGTGCTTCCGTTCGTTCCCCCAGGCTCTCCAGGATCGGGAAGTATTCGTCCACCACTGCGTCCAGGAGCGCATAGGCAAGGTAGTCCGACCCCATCCGCCTGATCCGACCCTTTCCGCCCCTAATCCTCTCTCTCACGCCCTCAAACACATCCCCCTCCCGTTCCTGGAAGGAAAGGACGTAGTTAGGTCCCACGACGAGGCTTACCTGCTCATCCACGATGTCATTCTGAACCGAATCGTAGCTTAGCATGCGGATGACGATGAAAAGGTGATCCGCATAGTCCTCCACTTTGGGCCGTTGAAAGGTGTTCAGCACGTCCTCGAGGGCGAGGGGATGCAAGCCGTACTGATCTCCCAGTGCCTTGATGACCTCAACACGGTGCAAGCCGTCAACGTTAATCCAAGTCACTGTGTCTCGATCCCTGTAGGGGGAACCCTCGGCGGGATCCGCGAGAACCCGCTCCTCCAACCTGTCGGCGTCGTAGTCCATGAGGGAGACCTTGACCTCCTCTTCGTGCCTTTCACCGACGTGAATAAGGGTTCCCGGAGCCTGGCCGGCCTTGCGGGAGGCCCTTCTTAGCCACTCAGCCAATGCAACTCACCCGAGCCTACCATTCGAGCGGATAGCATAAAGGAATCGGGAGTCGGAGTCGTTACCTTTCGCCCTCCGGGGCGGTTCATGCTAACTGGGAGAAGACGATCGCCAGGACAAGGAATATCAGCAAGAGGATCCAGATTAGGAGCGCCGCGCGCGTGCCTCTCTTGGCCCGCTCCTCCTCCCACCACGTCTTGGGACGGATTCCCTGCGCAATGAAGGTCACGATTCCAGCAAGGTTTATCCCAACAAGAAAGACCAGCAGTAGGAGAAGGTTCTGGAAGGCGAGCTCCCAATGTCCGGATCCCAGGAGCATTCCGAGGGTGACGGAAGGTGGGAGCAGGGCCACGGCCACCATCACACCGATGAGGACGGCAGGGAGGGCCACCGTAAAGGCAATGGCCGCTGCCCCACCTGCGACAAGGGCGAGGGTGACGTCCCCCAAGGTCACCTGAGTCCTGGCTGCAATCTCCTGAGCAGTCGGATCGATGGGGAAGGTGAGTCCGAAGATTGCGCCGATGAACACAGTGAGGAGCAGTCCTGCGGCAGTGGCGGCGAAGGCGTGCCTCGCCAGACTGACGTCACCGAGGGTGGCAGAGAGGACCAAGGCAACATTGGGTCCCAGCAATGGCGCGATAACCATGGCGCCGATTATGATGATGAGGTCACCGCGTAGGATTCCAATGGCAGCCACGACGGCCGAAAGGACCACGAGGAAGAGGTATACACGCGTCAGGCGAGCCGCCTCGCTTATGTCGTTATAGAGCTCCTCGACGCTCACCCGCTTGAGGAATGGACCTCTTCGCCTGCGCGCAACGGGGGCCGGCTCTGCATCCACGGGTCGCGGAACCGTCGCCTCTACAGGGAGCAGGAGAACCCTGAAGTCCTCGAGCTTCCCGAAGTGCTGTTCCAGCAGATCAATTACACCGTCGCTCTCCTCCGCAGCAAGAAGGACGGAGGCCTCGGTCTCGCCCTCCGCAGCGGCGCCAAGCCACACCGCGACCGTCGGCCTCTCCCTCAGGACCTCCTTGACGCGCTCCCCGTCCAGGCCTCTCGCGTGAACCTGCAGGAGCCTGAGTGCCACGAAATCGACCTACTTCCCCGAACCCTTCCCCTCGACCTCGCGCATCCAGACGTCACGCTGCGGGAAGGGTATCTGAACGCCTTCCTCACGGAAACGGCGGTCAATCTCCTTGTTTATATCGCTGCGAACCCGCCAGTGGTTCCGGGCGTCGCGAATCCAGGCAATCAGGCGGCAGTTGATGGAGGAGTCCCCAAACTCGTCCACCCAGACTTCCGGCTTGCGTTCCTCATCTTTCAAGACCTCCGAATTGGCTAGGGCGATCTCCTGCAGGACTTCTTCCACCTTTGTCAGGTCGCTGCCATATGCGACTCCGATCTTTAGGTGCATGCGGTAACGAAAGTCCGGTCGGAGATAGTTCACCACTGGCTTGTTGGCGATCTCGTTGTTCGGGACGATGAGGAGGTTGTTGTCTCGGCGTGAGTAGAGCTTTGTGCTTCGCAGTCCTATGTCCACGACTTCGGTGATCAGCCCGGACTCCATTTCGATCAGGTCGCCAATCTGGAATGGCTTGTCCGCCATCAGGTGCAATCCCGCGAAGAGGTTGCTCAGGGTGTCCTGCGCGGCGAAGGCAATAACAATGCCCAGGATACCGAGTCCAGCGACGAGGACAGTAATGTTGAAGCCTAGGCTCTGGAGAGCGATGATGAACCCGACGACCACGATGACCAACCCCCCGAGCTTGTCCATTGAGGGCAGGACGCGCTTCCCGAGGTCCTTCCGAGCCCGTTTGGAGCGCCGGGTCGCGTAGCGGATGACAACATCCCGCCACACCTTATACCCGATCCACGTCGCCAGAGCAATCACGATAAGGGAGTACGCCTGGAGTAGGAGAGCCATCAGCTCTGGTTGAATCCCGAGGATCTGCAGACTGTTCACGGCTCCGTAGACGAAAACGAAGACGAAGATGGGGACCCGGAGGATTTGCAGGGCGCCTAGGACCACTCGGCCTCGCCGCTTCCCCCCAAGGCGCCGGGCCAGGCCCCCAACAGCAAAGACAAGGACGATGGAGATTACGACCCAAAGGGCCAAGGTCAGGACGAAGGCTCCATACAGGTTATTGAAGGGGGCCGGGAGCTGATTCTCCCACACGCCGAAGATCTTGCCAGTGGGATCCTCTGCGGGCGTGATGCCGAGGAGCCGGATCTCCAGAAAGAGAACTTGGGAGGATAAATCCCCCGTGGCGAGGTCCAGAGCCTCGAACTCAACCTCTGTGGTCACGATTCCCTCCTGGCCGGCGAGAGGTGCCTGGAGAGTCAAGTTAAACTGGCCATCCTCCAAAGGCCTGAGGAAGAGATGGGAGGGTTCTACCCTGGTGTCAAGGCCTGGCTCGGTGCTTAGCACCCTCCCTTGGACCAAGTAGGTGGTGTTGCCGCCGTTGAAAGCTGCGAAGGTATAGGTTGCAGCCGCACCGAGGCGGATTTCAGCGGGCGAGTCGATGACGAGGAGCTGCACGGGGGAAGCACCGATGCTCGCGGCCAAGGCTCCGTTGGCCGCTAGTGCAATTGCGAGGACGCACACGAAGGGGAGGACAGCCACAGCGCGCCGCATATTCCCCCAGGAAGTTTACCT
>JABAOH010004086.1_pt2 | contig 47191 bp, 39 predicted proteins | sample 7062181 | NCBI WGS metagenome assembly JABAOH01 (sample SAMN14538630, study PRJNA623070) | marine sediment metagenome | biome: marine biome [ENVO:00000428]; feature: marine pelagic biome [ENVO:01000023]; material: deep marine sediment [ENVO:00002113]; isolation source: pool of 5 deep marine... | reverse complement strand
GTGACTGGGGTAGCTCGGCAAACCCCACCCGGAGCAAGACCAAATAGGGGAGGATTCAGATGCGAGATACGGGGGGGGAGAATGGGAGGTTTTCTCCTCACGTCTCAGCCCTCGATCTCAAAACTGAAAATGGTGGCCCGCCAGAGCCTCCCGGGTAGGTCGCTTGAGCCATTCAGCAATGGATAGCCCAGATGAATGATCACCGCCCCGTGGGGAGTAATGTCCACGGGGAACAGAATTCGGCTTATTGTCTGCTTCAGCCTTTATCTATCCTGTCCTTTCAAAGAACCGCCGCCAGCAGGAAGGTGTTCTTTCCATACCTGGATTACTCATCATTCGCACCGTTTTCGCTCACCGGATCCCCATCTCCACCCGTCATTGGCCGTACGTCATAATCAAATGGCCCATGCCCTCTTTTATCCTTACTCCAAGTGCTAATTGACGGCGGCTGCCGCCTCAAGGGATTTCCTCCCTTTTCGACGGGTTTTGGCGTGAAAGCCGATTTGGTCGCCCTTCATCTTCGCCACCACATGGTCCCGCTCATCAATGGCTCCCCTCAGCATCTCCTTGGCGATAGGCGTTTCCAGTTCCCTCTGGATTGCTCGTTTCAAAGGTCTGGCACCGTAGACGGGATCGTATCCCACCTGGGCCAGATGCTTTTTGACCTCCTCGGTCATTTCGAGGTTGATCCCCTTTTCCTGAAGCCTTTCCCTCAACCGACTAACCTGGATTTCCACGATGGCCTCAAGTTGGTCTTGGGTGAGAGCCCTGAAAACCATGATTTCATCTACCCGGTTGAGAAATTCCGGATGGAAATGGTCCCTGAGGGTCTCCAGGACTTTCTGTTTCATCTGTTGATAAGAGTCCTCGCTGGTCCCCATATCGAGGATGAATTGGCTCCCGATATTGGACGTCATGATTACCACGGTGTTCTTGAAGTCAACGGTTCTGCCATGGGAATCGGTCAACCTCCCATCGTCGATGATTTGAAGGAGCACGTTGAAGACGTCGTGATGGGCCTTCTCCGTCTCATCGAACAGGACTACCGAGAAGGGCTTTCTCCGTATAGCCTCGGTGAGTTGGCCACCTTCCTCATAGCCGACATACCCAGGTGGTGCGCCGATAAGGCGGGCCACGGTATGTTTTTCCATGTACTCGGACATATCGATCCTGACCATGGCCTGCTCGTCGTCAAAGAGGCACTCGGCCAGGGCTCTGGCCAATTCCGTTTTGCCCACTCCCGTGGGCCCAAGGAAGATGAAGCTCCCGATGGGACGATTGGGGTCCTTGATGCCTGAGCGGGCCCGGAGTATTGCATCGCTTACCATTCGAACCGCCTCGTCTTGGTCCACCAAGCGTTTATGGATTTCATCTTCAAGTTTCAGAAGCTTCTCCCGTTCCCCTTCCATGAGTTTGCTGACCGGAACTCCGGTCCAGCGACTCACCACCGTAGCAATATCCTCGTCATCAACTTCCTCTTTGAGCAAAGCCTTCTGCTCCCTCCGTTCCTCAAGGGCTGCCTCTTGCTCCTTCAGTTTTTGCTCGAGGCCGACCAGCTTTCCGTACTTCAATTCGGCTGCGCGGTTGAGGTCATAGTTCCTTTCGGCCTGTTCGATCTGGATCTTCACTTGCTCGATCTCTTTTTTAAGGGACCGAATACCGGATATGGCTTGCTTCTCAATTTCCCATTGGGCCTTGAGGGAATCGGCTTGGGACTTGAGATTGGCCAGCTCCTTTTCCAGCTTTTGCAGTCTCTCCTTGGATGGGACGTCTTTCTCCTTTTTGAGGGCTTCCCGCTCAATTTCAAGCTGCATCACCCTTCGGGTAATTTCATCCAGCTCCGAGGGCATGCTGTCGATTTCGGTTCTGAGCTTTGCCGCTGCTTCATCCATCAGATCAATGGCCTTATCTGGCAGGAATCGATCTGAAATGTAACGGCTACTCAGGGAAGCAGCAGCTACCAGGGCAGAGTCCTTAATGCGGACTCCATGGTGCACTTCATAACGCTCCTTAAGCCCCCGCAAAATGGAGATGGTTTCAGGAACATCGGGCTGATCGACCAGTACCGTCTGAAATCTCCGTTCCAGGGCCTTATCCTTTTCGACGTGCTTTCGGTATTCGTTCAGGGTAGTAGCCCCGATACAGTGAAGTTCCCCCCGAGCCAGCATGGGCTTAAGTATGTTACTGGCATCCATGGCACCTTCAGCAGCACCAGCACCGACTACCGTGTGAAGCTCATCTATGAAAAGGATGATCTGGCCTTCCGCTTCCTGAATTTCCTTGAGAACGGCCTTCAACCTCTCCTCAAACTCGCCCCGATACTTGGCCCCTGCAATCAAAGCCCCCATATCGAGGGCGATGAGGCGACGATTCTTTAAACCCTCAGGAACATCCCCCCTGATCATTCGGAGGGCTAATCCCTCCACGATGGCCGTTTTTCCTACGCCTGGATCTCCTATGAGGACGGGATTGTTCTTCGTCCTTCGCGAGAGGATCTGGATGACCCGCCGAATCTCTTCGTCCCTGCCGATGACGGGGTCGAGTTTGCCATGGGAGGCCATTTGCGTTAGGTCGCGGCCGTAGCGTTCCAGGGGTTGATAGGTCTCTTCGGGGGTCTGACTGGTTACCCGTTGATGACCACGAATGGATGCCAGGACCCTCATCAGGTTATCCCGGGAAACCCCGGACCCGGAGAGGATCTGGCCCGCTGGGCTCGAACCTCCCTCCTCGACCATGGCTATGAGGAGATGTTCTACGCTTACGTATTCGTCTTTCAGATTTTCCGCCTCTCTTTCTGCCGCATCCAGGAGGCGGCTCAACCTCTGGCTCATATACATTTGGCCGGCCCCGGCCCCCGAAACCTTTGGCCGGCCCGCCAGCTGATTTTCGACGGAGGTCGTAACGTGCTGAACGGGGATGTTCATAGCTGTCAGTATCTTCGGAATAAGCCCGTCCCGCTGTTCCAGGAGGGCGAGAAGAAGGTGTTCCGGATCGATCTGCTGATGACTGTATCGTCCTGCGATTATTTGGGAGGATTGCAGGGCCTCCTGGGTTTTTTCGGTCGTTCTGTTGAGATCCATCGAATTTCCTCCTGAACGAATCCTTTACGAGGCGAAATATCCTCTCTATACCTAAAATGTAATCATTAAGGTCCCTATTTCAAGTTTGACGGCTTCGTAAGAAGCCCATTTGCCGTTCGACGTGCTCACGGCCCTGAGCAAAGCCGAAGGGCTGCGTTGCGTTTCATCTTTAGTCACTGTGGCACACTGGTAAGTACGCCTCATTCCTAAAGATTCATGCGCCTTACATCTGGAGCTTTCTGCTGTACCGTCTGATTTATGACTTCTTACGAGACCATCACGTTTGTAACGCCTCAAGTTTCCGGGGTATCTGAAGAGAGATAGAATTCCCTCTATGGGGGAATGGCTATGCACTTTTCGGGGGATTACATCATCCACCCACCCGTCACTTCGATGGTCGCTCCCGTGATATAGCTCGATTCATCGGAGGCGAGAAATACCACCACATTAGCGATTTCCTCCGGTTTCGCCATTCGCCCCAAGGGCGTCGCATCGATGATCATCTTCTTGTACTTTTCTGGCATCCTTCTAATGGTAGGCGTATCCGTTAACCCCGGGAGAACTGCGTTGACAGTGATATCGTTTCTACCCAATTCCTTTGCGATGCTCTTGGTAAGGCCTATTATTCCCCCCTTTGCCGTGCTGTAGCTGATGGCGGCAATCCCTCCGGACTTGCCATAAATGGAAGAGATATTGATGATCTTCCCATATCTTCTCCTGATCATCATTGGGGCCAAGGCCTGAATGCAATTCAACGTCCCCTTGAGATGGACGTCCAGGACGGCCTCCCAATCCTTTTCCGTCACCTTGAGAAGGGTCGCCCCCCTATCGAAACCAGCGTTGTTGACCAAGATATCAACCCTCCCGAAGACGCTCAATACCTCCTCGCATGCTCCTTGGACATGCTCTCTGTTTGCTACATCGACCGCATGGACCGTGCACCTTCCGCCAAAGCCCTTGGACTCCTCTCCGGTTTCCGTGCAGGTTTCCCTATTGATGTCGAATAGAGCAAGATCGGCTCCTTCAGTGGCGAATTTGAGGGCTATGGATCTGCCTATCCCCTGCCCTGCTCCCGTGACAAGGGCGACTTTTCCCTTAAGCCTCATGAAAGCCTCCCCATGACCATCAATCCCTGTAAGTCTCGGAAATGTCTGTCTGTCACAACCGGCTGCCATTAGAGTATCACCATCATCGAATTTTCTCAATATTTACGCTGTATTTTATGTCATACGTGCTTCGATCTCTGGATTTCCCTAGCTTTTAGGGAAAATATTCTTGTGAATCTTTGACCGTATCTACCACTGGATATTTTGGCGTGGCACTCCTTTGTCCCTTCACCCTATGCTTCAGGGCTTGTTACCCCCCCATCATTTCAAGACTCACGTCATCCTTGACGGCTCTCTCACCGTCGCAGCAGACTACGCTCAGGGTTAACGGAATTTCCCGGAAAGTCAGGAATCTTCAGTTCAATTTGTCTTGCTTTTTCGAAAAAAATTATCTATCATGAAGTTCTTGGCGTGTTTTCCTCCTCGTGTGACCATTGCAACGCTCCGGGGCGAAGGATGAAAAGGACTTCTATTCTTGTCGTTATCATTGTAGCATTCCTTTTTTCCGGAGAGGCTGCCATTTCACAAGAGGCTTCCATCGAAGGCCTTACCGTGGCGTTGAACGGGCAGATGGAGGTGAGTTTCTCCATCAAAAATTGTTGTCCGGAAAAGATGGAAGAGGCGATCCAAAGCGGGGTTCCTACAACGCTAACGTTCCGTGTCAAAGTATACCGTGTGAGGAGTTTCTGGCCGGACAAAAAGATGGCTTCCCTCGCGTTCAAGCACAGCATCAAATATGACAATATAAAAAAGGAATACCAGTTCCATTTCGAGGAGAGCAACCATAGCCTTTCCATTAAGGACTTCAAGAAAGCCAAGGAGATCATGGCTAAGGTAAATGGGGCAAAGCTCTTGCCGACAGACCGACTCAAAAAGGGCCGAAAATATTACCTCGATGTTAAGGCGGAGATCGACCCCGTTCGATTGCCCTTCGGCCTGCAACATATCTTCTTCTTCCTCTCTTTTTGGGACGTGGAGACGGATTGGGTCAGGTATGAGTTTACCTATTAGGTCATTATCGGGCTATTGAGTCCTTTCATGGCGTAGGGCCTTTCAGTGGGGAGAAGGCATGGCGGACCGAGATCTTTATGGAGAAAGGGAGTCCAAGAAGCGGAGAAATGAATTCTACATCATCATGATCATTTCCCTGCTCATCGTCACCTTTACGTATTTCGAGATGCGACTTCCCGAGATAGGCGGGAATATTCCCATCGCCTACAACATCATCGTCTTCACCTTCATCAACATCAATATTATCCTCCTGCTCCTTCTCATCTTCTTAGTCATCCGAAATTTGGTCAAGCTGATCTTCGAGAGAAAACAGAGGATTTTGGGGGCGAAACTGAGGACGAAATTGGTGGCAGCCTTCGTCAGTCTTTCCCTGGTTCCAACCTTATTGCTGTTTCTTGTGGCCGTCGGATTTATTACCAGCAGCATGGAGAAATGGTTCAGCGTCCAGGTGGAGCATTCCCTCCAGGGATCGTTGGAGGTTGCCCAAACATATTACCGCGATTTTGCCAACAACGCCATTCATTACGGAAGACAGATCAGCCGAAGCATCTCTCAAAGAGATCTGGTTGATGGTAAAAAGGCCGATGGCCTGAAGAAATTCATGGAGAGACAGAGAACCGAGTATAACTTGGGAACTATCGAGATCTTTTCCAAGAAACTAAAACAGGTTGCCGTGGTAACCGATGCCAACATCCCGGACAACCCGCTTCCCACTCCAAGCAAGGAGCTTCTCGAGGAGAGCTTCAAGGGGAAAGAGGTCTCAAAGACCCGAGTCCTAGGAAGCGGGGAGCTTATAACGGGAGTGGTCCCCATCTATGCCACCCCTTCCGGGAAGGGAAAAGTCATTGGGGCCGTTGTCACCAATTTCTATGTTCCCAAGAGCTTGTCGGCCAAAATGGTGGAGATTTCCAAGGCCTTTAGAGATTATAAGCATCTGAAAATCCTCAGGAAGCCCATTAAATCGAGCTACCTGGTTGCCCTGTTAATGGTAACCTTACTGATCATCTTTTCGGCAACCTGGTTTGGGTTCTATTTAGCCAAGGGCATAACAATTCCCATTCAACAGTTGGCGGAAGGAACGGAAAAGGTGGCCAGTGGGGATCTCGATTTTCACATCGATATCGCTGCGAAGGACGAAATTGGAAAGCTTGTCAATTCCTTCAACAAGATGACCCATGACCTGAAGGCAAGCAAGGATCAGTTGGAGAAGACCAATATCGATCTGGAGCGGCGAAAGGAATACATGGAGATTATCCTAAAAAGTATTGGTGCGGGGGTAATCTCCATTGATAAGGAAGGCAATATCAGCACTATCAATAAGTCGGCAGAACGAATGCTGGGCATCAAGGGGGATAAGGTTTTGGGAAAACGGTATCGGGAGGTCTTGGACCCCGAATATCGCGAGGTAGCCAAGGAGTGGATTCGGGAGATCAATTCCACTCGGAAGGATACCATAGAAAAGCAGGTTACCGTGAACTCCAAGGGGCAAACCCTCACCCTTCTGGTTCACATCACCGTCCTGAGAAGCGAAACGGGGAGCTTTATGGGGATAGTGGCCATCTTCGATGATCTAACCCAATTAGTCAAGGCACAAAGGGTAGCCGCATGGAGGGAAGTTGCCCGGAGAATCGCTCACGAAATCAAAAACCCCTTAACTCCCATTCAACTTTCGGCTCAACGGTTGAGAAAACGCTACGCAGACAAACTATCGGGGGATGGAGCCGTATTTGATGAATGCACCAAAACGATCATGAAACAGACCGGTGAGCTCAAAGAACTGGTGAATGAGTTCTCCAATTTCGCCAGAATGCCGGCGGCAAAGCCCGCTCCCAATAATTTGAGCGAGATTATCAATGAGGTTTTGCTCCTCTTCAAACAGGCCCATAAGGACATTAGGTTCGAACATACCTGTGAGGATGGGATTCCCATCTTGAATTTGGATCGAGATCAGATAAAACGGGTAATGATCAACCTCTTCCAGAACGCGGTTTCGGCAATAGAGAGCTCCGGCAATGGAGGTGATGTGGTGGTGAGAACTTGTTACAATGATGAGCTTCAAATGGTCACCACCGAGGTCAGCGATACTGGTTGCGGTATACCGGAGGAAGACAAATCGAGGTTGTTCGAGCCTTACTTTTCGACGAAAAAAACCGGTACAGGCCTGGGACTTGCCATTGTGAACACCATCATATCGGATCATAATGGCTACATCAGGGTAAAGGATAACCTGCCCAACGGGACCAAATTCACTATCGAATTGCCGGTGAGGGTATAAATAGGGCTTCCCACCGGACACTTTTAAACCACTGAAAAATCAAATAGATAGGATGCCATTTTTGTGCTATACTTATTTTGATAGCCTTTCGGCGAAGCTCCATTCGAAGGGGAATGGGAGATCAAGGTAAGGGAGAGGGCTTAAGGGGGATGCTGGAGGAAGAAGGGGTTGTCCTAAGGGTTGAAGGGGAGTTGGCCATCGTTAAAACCCAAAGGAGTTCTATCTGTGAAGGTTGTCACTCTGGAGGGTTCTGTAAGGCTTTGGGGGGAGACTCGGATATGGAGGTGGCGGCGAGAAATGAAGTTGGTGCCAAGGTGGGAGATGAGGTTCGGGTAACAGTCGCTTCCAAGACCTTTTTGAAGGCTTCTTTCTTGGTATACATGGTGCCGGTAACGGCCCTGATTCTGGGCGCGCTGCTTGGGGCTACTCTGGGCCCTTCCCTCTGCCCGGGGACAAGCTCAGACCTTTTGTCAGTGGTCTTTGGACTTACCCTTTTTTCCCTGAGCTTTGTCTTGATGAGGATATGGACTAAAGGGATAAAAGGGGGGCAACAATATTGCCCCGTGATTTCGGAGATCTTATATGGAAAGACTTATCTGCACCAATAAGAAGGCCCGCCGAGACTATGTCTTTAATGAGACCTATGAGGCCGGTATGGTGTTGATGGGCACTGAAGTGAAGGCCTTGAGACAGGGAAAGGCCCACCTGAAGGACAGTTACGCGCGCATAAAAGACGGGGAAATCTTTCTGGTTGATACCCATATCAGCCCTTACAGCCATGGAAATCAGTTGAACCATGAGCCCGACCGGACCAGGAAGCTTCTGATGCACAAGAGGGAAATCAGAAAGCTCTATGGCAAAACCAGGGAAAGGGGGTATACCCTCGTTCCCCTCAAAATCTATTTCAAAGATGGAAAGGCAAAAGTGGAAATCGGACTCGGTAAGGGCAAAAAGCTCCACGATAAGAGGGAGGATCTCAAAAGGAAGGACATGGAAAGGGAGATGGAGCGAAGCTTCAAGGGGAAGAGGATTGGGTAAGAGAAGATTTAAGAGTTAAGAGTGAAGAATTAACAAAGTAAGAGGGAGGAGGTTAGAGGTAAAAGGCAAATAACAAAGGGGGGCGAAAAGGGTTCGACGGAGGTAATTGAGGCTGGAATGGCATGCCGAGGTCCTATCTGCTCGTTAAACAGATGGGAACTTAAATAACCGGAACCGATTACGGTTATGCCTACGCCTAATTAAGGCGTAGCGTCCCCTCGGTTTTCTCCTGTGGGACCGAAAGGGATGTCATCTCAACAGGATAGTTTCTCCCCCGATGCTTATAAGGGGAGGGGCGAACTCTCATAAGCTAGCACCTCGAAGATCCTGCCCGTGGGAGTTTTGAGGGGCGAATTTAAAACACGGGGTAAGCATGTAGATGTTCCAGAGGAATGCCTTCGGACGCGGGTTCGATTCCCGCCGCCTCCACCAAAAAAGAAAGGGTTAGGCAACAGCGCTGACCCTTTTTCCTTTCTTGGTGTCCAAGCGGTCTCCATCTGAAACCATCTGACGCGCGCTCTTTCCATCGCCGAATATGCCACCTCGATACACATCCTTAGCACCTGCCACCAGGAGGTATTGCCATCCTCATCTAGGGAAATAGAAGGTTTTTCTTTTACCAAGGGAGATTTGGATGTACAATAGTCTAATAGACCGATAAGGGAATATCAGTGAAGCGCCTTTCCGTCTATTTCGAAGCGCCTTACCAGGTTATGGTGAGAGAAGAATCCCTCCCGCCCCTTGAACCTAACCAAGTTTTGGTGGAAACGCTTGCCTCTGCCATCAGCCCTGGAACCGAGCTTCTCGTTTACCGAGGGGAGGCCCCAACTGATATCCCCGTGGATGCGACCAATCCTGCACTTGCTGGCAAATTCACCTATCCGCTAAGATACGGGTACGCGGCGGTTGGACGGGTGACCGCCGTCGGATCAAAGGTCGCCTCAGAGTGGCAGGGAAGATGCGTATTCGCGTACAACCCGCACGAAAGCCATTTTTTTTCCCCTCCAGAAGAGCTGATCGCTGTTCCACCTGAGCTGTCACCAGTAGAAGGAACCCTGCTTCCCAACATGGAAACCGCAATCAATTTCCTCATGGACGGCCGTCCCCTTGTTGGCGAGCAGGTAGCGGTTTTCGGCCAGGGAGTTGTGGGACTGTTGACAACCGCCTTGTTGGCTCAATTCCCTTTGACCAGCCTCGTCACGCTCGACCCGATTCCCCTTCGTCGAGAAACATCCCTGTCCCTTGGTGCCCATACTGCCCTGGATCCTACCATACCCAATGCGCTTTCTCGGTTGTATGAGGCTCTAGGGCGAGGGGGAGCTTATGAAGGGGCGGATCTCACATATGAACTTTCGGGTAACCCAGCGGCTTTGGATCAAGCCATCGCCGCCAGCGGATTCAACGGACGTGTCGTGATCGGTTCCTGGTACGGCCAGAAGCAGGCATCTCTCTCTTTGGGAGGCCGGTTCCACCGAAGCCGCATATCTCTCATCAGCAGCCAAGTGAGCACTATTTCGCCAGGATTGGGAAGCCGCTGGAATAGACCCCGCCGTTGGCAAACGGCCTTGCAGATGCTTCAGCAATTTCGACCTGTTCAACTGGTGACTCACCACCTGTCCGTCCACCAGGCGGCTCAGGCATATGCACTGCTTGACCAAACCCCCGAAGAAGCTATACAGGTCATACTGACATACGGAGGTGAGTGACGACGATGACTGATACAGGGCGAGAATCCCATTCCCCATACCGGGTCGCCATCAAACAAGAATTTATGGCTCAACATTACCTCATCGGTGAGGCCTTGGGACCGGAGAAGCAGCGGCATTCCCATTGCTATCAGGTTGAAGTTCAACTCGAGGGTTCCACCTTGAACGAACAGGGGTACCTGGTTGACATTGTCGAGATTGAGTCTCATCTCAGGGAGCTTTTGGCTTACTACCAGGACAAAACGCTCAATGATCTTCACGAGTTCAAGGGCCTAAACCCCAGTATCGAGCACCTGGCCCGCCTGCTTTGTCAGGCTCTGTTGGATCGGATGAAGGAGCCAAATATTAGGGGCGTTGCGGTTAGAGTATGGGAGAGCGCAAATGCCTGGGCCCGCTATCGGCAGGACCTCTAATGCGCGTTGGTTTGATTATCTACGGCGACCTCCACAATATCTCCGGTGGGTATATTTATGACCGCAAGCTGGTAGAGCACCTGCGGCGAAAGGGGGACCATGTAGAGGTCATCTCGTTACCATGGCGTGTTTATTTCCGCCATCTGGGCGACAACCTCTCACGTAGGCTGCGTCGCAGATTATGCAGCGCATCTCTCGACATTCTCCTGGAGGACGAGCTCAACCACCCCTCCCTCTTCTGGATTAACCGATGGTTGACCGAAAAAATTTCTTACCCCATAATGTCCCTTGTGCACCATCTGCGATGCAGCGAACATCGCCCAGCTTGGCAAAACCGCCTCTATAAATGGATTGAAAGGCTTTATCTCGTCTCTGTGAACGGCTTCGTATTCAATAGTCAGACAACTGCTCGTGTGGTCGAAGGAATAATAGGCTCGAAACGGCCGTCCGTTGTCGCCTACCCTGGGGGAGATCGGCTAAATCCAAAAATGGGGCGATCCCAGATACTCAAGAGGTCACATGGACGGGCTCCGCTTCAAATCATCTTTGTGGGAAACGTCATTCCCCGTAAAGGCCTGGAGGTCTTAATCTCCGGACTGGGCCATTTACCCCGAGATACCTGGCACCTCGAAGTGGTTGGCAGCTTAACGGTGGACCCGGCCTATGTGCTTTCTATCCGCCGTCAGATCGCTCGGAAAGGCCTGGAGGATCGTGTCGAACTCTCAGGATCGCTTCCCGATGGAGAACTCGCCTCGCGGCTTGCCCAAAGTCACGTCCTGGCTGTCCCTTCCTCATATGAGGGCTTTGGGATCGTTTACGTTGAAGCCATGGGTTTCGGCCTACCGATCATAGCTTCAAATGCTGGAGCCGTTCCTGAACTCATCACTCATGGGAGAGAGGGGTTCTTGATCCATCCCGGTGATAGTTCAGGCTTGGCCCAATGTGTGAAGGCGTTGCACCAAGACCGAGAACACTTGGCCCGGGTGAGCCTGGGAGCCCTCAAACGGTATAGAGAACATCCCACGTGGACCGAGAGTAGCGAGGACATTCGGCAGTTCTTACAGAGTTTTGTTCGGTGAGAGATGGCCATCCCAACAACCTACAGTTTTGCTCGGTACCTTGCCGCCAAGAAGAGCGTTGACGACCGTGCGATCAACCGGCATGTCTTGGAGAACTGCACCCGTGCGTTGTCGAACAACACTGCGAAGGACCCTCTTCAGGTGTTGGAGGTCGGTGCTGGCATCGGCACCATGGTTGAGCGTTTGCTGGATTGGAGGATCCTGAAAAACGCAACGTATACCGCTGTGGACAGCGATCCCGATATTGTCGGTGAAGCTTGTCACCGCCTTCCGCAGTGGGCGACCAGTTGCGGGTACAGTCTCAATGGAAACTGCAGGGAGAGGATGCTCATTAAGAAAATGAACCGAAATATTTTCGTGGAATTTGAGGCCATCGACATCGCGGATTTTGTCGTTCGGGAAAAAGGACATCGATCATGGGACCTCTTGATTGCAAATGCATTTTTGGATCTGGTAGATGTCCCTTCATCCTTGCCGCTCCTTTTTTCCCTTCTCCGACCGGGCGGACTTTTCTACTTCACCATCAACTTTGATGGGGTCACGATCTTCCGGCCAGAGATTGATTCGGTTCTCGATACACAGATAACCACCCTCTACCATCGGACGATGAACCAAAGGATCATTGCCGGAAAACCTTCCGGAGATAGCTGCACTGGGCGTCACCTATTTACCAATATACCAACGTGCGGTGCCGAACTGCTCGATGTCGGTAGCTCCGATTGGGTGGTCTTTGCCGGTCCCAACGGCTATCCGGAGGACGAAGCCTACTTTCTCCACCATATCATCCACACGGTAGACACCACCGTAAAGGAAAATCCAAAGGTGGATGCTAAACTTCTTGCTTCATGGACCCGAGAGCGTCACGCCCAAGTCGAACGGCGCGTGCTCGTATACATCGCCCACCAGTTGGATTTTCTCGGCCGGGTTCTCGAGCGAACAATGTAGCATGTTCAGGAGTGGTCAAGGGTTGAGCCCGATAATGCTCGCCGAAAAATGGAGGTTCCTCCAATTCCTCCATGTAACAGGAGGCAGTCCATTGTGGGAGTCGGGTGATCATTTTACTGGTGGACGTTGACACCTCACAAACGGGCTAAAGGGGAATGTGACCTCTCCGCACGGATTCTCTCAGCGAGCCTTTCAAAGCCAGGCAGTGTGTGCTTGAAGAACTGTTTCCATCCACTGCAAAGCAAACTCAGATGACGTGGATTTATTCTGCCGTAGAGGCGATGCTTCAAACAGTCGCCCCCACAATATTTCAGGTATTCACAAATCTTACATTGTGCATGCCAAACGGATTTTTGCTCGCCGAAGTGTAGGTACGTTTTGGACTGGGCCAACTGTTCCCACGACCTTCTTCTGATGTTATTCAACTTCAATTCAGGATCTACAAAAAAATCACATGGATAGATATCTCCGTTATATTCGACAACATAATATTGGGAACAGTTCGTTCCCATTTGACAATTGTCGTGAACACCATGGAGAAGATAGGCGGTGATAGAATCGAACAAACGAACGGAGACCGTATGGACATCGTGCTTACTCCATTCATCATAGACTTCGCAAAGAAAATTGCCCCATGCTTCACCTGAAATAGTAAAGGAAAATGGCCGGCTATTGCGATCAACTTCAACACACGGAATGTATTGATGATAAAAAAATCCCATATCACGAAGATAACGGTAGACTTCTCCACCTTTTTCGATGTTGATATCGCTGACGAGCGTAAGGATATTAAACTCAACGTGATTTCGTTTCAGGCATCCTAATCCACGTATCACTTCAGAATAGGATCCACGGCCGCTTTTGTATGTTCTATAATGATCATGAATATAAGACGGTCCGTCGAGACTGATGCCGACCAGGAAATTGTAACGAGAGAAATGCCTTGCAAAGGTATCATTGATGAGGGTTGCATTGGTCTGTAGCGTGTTGACAATAAGGGAACCTTTCCGACTATGCTTCCTCTGTAAATCGACCACTTTATGAAAGAAATCCACACCCATGAGTGTTGGCTCGCCTCCCTGCCAACAGAAAACATAGTTCGGTTGTTCTGTCTCCAGATAGCTTTTTATCACAAGCTCCAATGTCTCTTGAGACATGCGATGTTTTTTTGAGTAAGGGTAAAGGGAATAGCGACTCAAATAGAAACAGTAGGCGCAACGGAGGTTGCAATCGGCGGAAGCTGGTTTGATGAGTAAAGAGAATGGCTTAAGGTTTTGCATAATCGCGAACCACATCATCTCGTCGCAAAAGAATGGTTTTCATCCATATTCCCCAAACGGACCGGAGGCATTGGGTTCTCTGAGGCAAAAATCGAAAAGCCCTCACCGAAGGTTGGGATGCCTTACTAACTTGCAAGGTGGCACATTCGTCAACGGAGAAGATCTACATGAATGGGACTACTCCAGGCCCGATGGAAATCCGCCTGAACGACTCGTACATAGTAGGCGTGGCTTCCTGGTTTGAGGCCCTCCTCCACGAAATCGAACTCCGCATGGGCGGTGTGACCCTCTCTATGAAGCGTCGATACGCTTACTGACTGCCCTTCGCCAATGGCGTCAACATGCAAGTCTTCATTACGAACTTCACCTAAATGAAAGTCAAAGGTGGCGGGATCCGTTAGGAAGGAGATCCGTGCCTCATCGGGAGCGTCAACTTCGGCTAGAATGCCCACATGATGCCCGGCGGTTACCGATCGCCAAGAGAGCTCGGTGGGGCCTCTTCCGACTATACCTTCTTTTGGAGCATACATGTTGAGGGGCTGTGCAGACAGAATTCTACCCGTGGAAAGAGTAAGTTTCCCATCCCAGACGGTGTAACGATTTCGGTCACGCCCGCGCGCTCCTGTCCAGACAAACCGCAGACGGCTGCCATCACGGCGAGGTAGGTTGGGTTTCACGTTGAAGACCTCCTGGTTACCATTCAAGATGCTGATCTCCTCCAATGGTTTGGTGCCAGCCACCTTAACGCTGATTCGTGGTGCGTGTTGAGCGGTGAATTCGGCACCCATTGGGTAACCGTCGGCTTCAACCCATAGAATAATTCGCTCCCCGGTGGTACCGTAACATCGGCGAGACGAAAGTGCCTCCCAGATCGCATCCCGCGTTAATTCCTTCGCATAAACCGCGGCTAGCCCGCCCCGGATAGCCATTTCGGGGGTGGATGGAAAGGTGAGCCCCGGTCGGCATGTATGGTCATCGCTCGCACCAATGATGCCAATACGAAAACCTCGTTGCAATGCCTCGCGAAGCCACCATTCAAAGATGCCGTGGCAGGAGCAGATCTCGAAGATTGGCTCTAACTCAGTGTCGATTGAATCCATCTCAGCTCGCCGCCCGCCCACGTGGGGGATGAGCAATACCCTCTGTTGCCTCTCTTTTGCGAACTGGCGAAGGGCCTCATGGAGCTCACTGGCAGTGGGTCGTTCAGATTCAGGGGATCCCCGGGGAAGTTGCCACGAACTACTGCGGTAGAGAGGGCCGTCGTCACCCTGAAAGAGAACATTGCGATCGCCCCCGGCTCCCGCCGTCCCGGACCACTCGTAGCCAAGGAAGGTTACGAAGCGTCCGGGTTCATGGAACCGTTTGCTTTCCCGACGGACCTCATCCCAGGCTTCGTCCGTAAGCATAAAATCATTGCCCTGATGAGCACAGAAGTCGATTCCCGCAAGATTTCGAGCATACTGGAAAAATTCCGTAACGGTACCTGCGCCCACAGTTGAAGCAGTTTGGGCCTGGGTATCCCCCCAATAGAGATTCCACGGGTCTGGTTTTGGGCGCACCAGAATGGGGTTACTGCGGGCGAGTACTCTATCGCCTTGGCGAAGATCGAGATAGTGTATTCCAGGATCGGAAATGCTGATTCCATCCATCCATTTGGCTCGACCATCCTCTTTATTCAGGGATAACGTGACCATTGTATCCGCGGTGATCGCTAAATTGTCTACCTCCGTAGCCGTGGGATTTCCATAGGCGTCCGAACCGTGAACTTTCACTCGGAAAGGTTCTCCGGCGAGTACCTTAGACGGCCCTTGTACTACGAAACTTTCGGCAGGGCCACTTACCACTCGCAATGGAGGGGATACCTGGGGTACCCGAAGGTAAACACCGCTACTCAGAGGATCGACAAAGACACCAAATTCGAACACATCCTCGGGAAAGGATTGGGCCTGGATGCCCGGAGATCCTTCGGATCGATCCCCATAAACGACGGTAATTTGGTCGCCGGGATAGAGCGACCTCTCCTCCACATCGATAACAATGGCGGCACGGAAGGGGCGGATATGGCCTCGGGGGTCGTATCTCACGAGGAGTTTTGCCGGCACAGAGCAACTCACGGTAACATAGTTGGGGGCCTTCGGATCATCGAATTGGGGTTTTCCCCAATCGCTCATCCTCCTGGTTCCGATTTTCAGACCCCCGCCGACGTCCACGCCGTAACTCCCAACTGTGTAAGTCAGTGTCCATGTGCCGTAGCTTCCGACTATAATGTCGCGGGTAGGCACAACGGTGACGGAGCCGAGTTCCCTCTCGGTGAGATAGTCTATATGTCCATTTGCCGTTCCGCTCATTTCGCAGTTCCTCCCTACCCCTCCCCGTAACTTTCCCCTGAGAGGTAAGGGCATATGATTCTCCGTTTGTTTGATCCTGGTACCAGGAGAGATGTTTTATTGTTCAACGACCAATCTTTCTTTCATCTTACTGCGAGTTAGTAAAACGATGGTTAACAGAGTGAGAAGCAAGAAGGCCAGTGAGATGGGGTACGTTACGAAAACACTTACATCGCCCGAAGACATGATAAGAGCCCGTCGTAATCCATTTTCAAACAGTGGAGACAGCAGAAATGCAATGACAAAAGGCGCCGGCGGCAGCCCAAATCTCATCATGAAATAACCAAATCCTCCAATGATGATCATCACCCAGACATCAAATAGACTATTGTTGACCGCGTAACTTCCGAAGGCACAGAGAACAAAGACGACTGGGAATAGGATTTCCGTTGGAATCCGAGAGGTTAAGGCTGCCCCCTTGATGCCGAATTTTCCAATGGCAAAAACAACGGCATTGGTGACAATCATGGCGATGAAAATGCCGTATATGATATCGACATGCTTGGTAAAGAGGAGGGGGCCGGGCGTCAACCCCTGAATCATAAAGGCACCCAGCAGAACTGCCGTCGATTTGTCACCTGGAATTCCTAGGGTAAGGAGGGGAATCAGGGTCGGACCACATACCCCATTATTTCCCGATTCAGCCGCGGCGACCCCCTCCAATGAACCCTTGCCAAATTCTTCCGGATGTTTCGAGGCCTTTTTGGCCCGGCTGTAGCTCAGAAAAGCGGCCGGCGCCCCGCCGACACCGGGAATAATCCCAACAATCGTCCCGATGATGGAACCCCGAACAATCGTCCGAGAGACCCCCTTGAATTCCGTCCACGATAGCCTATTTTCTCGTGAGCTAACGATGCCATCTGTCTCAATGATGGTAGTCTTTTGGGGGGAGAGCTTTCTCTGTTTTAGCTGTTTGAACATTTCGGGAATGGCGAATAGTCCGATGAGGACCGGAATGATGTTTAAACCACCGGTGAGATTGATATTCCCAAAGGTAAACCGGGTAACACCGTAGATCGTATCCATGCCAACCGTTGCCAAGAGCAGGCCAAGCGCTCCGGAAATCAACCCCTTCACCAGGGATTCACCGGAAACCGATGCAATAATGGTCAGGGAGAAGAGAATAATGGAGAAGAATTCAACCGGGCCGACCTTGAGGGCCAAATAGGCAATCTGGAATGTGGCAAAAATGGTTATCAAGTCGCTCAAGACGTCTGAAATCACCGAGGCATAGAGCGCCATGTCAAGGGCTTTCTTGGCCTGACCCTTTTTTGCCAGGGAGTACCCGTCCATAATGGTGGCAGCTGCTGCAGGGGTTCCAGGGGTTGCTATCAATATGGCGGATATGGAACCGCCGTAGACACCAGCTTTGTAGACGCCGATCAAGAAGGCAATGGCAACGACGGGGGTGAGGTAGAAGGTAAAGGGGAGGGCCAGGGAGATGGCCATTACGATGGTCATGCCGGGCAGGGCTCCGATTACCAATCCCGTTACTACCCCCAAAATGATGGCGAGAAAAACCTGCCAGTGAAGAAAGAGCTGGAATCCCATCGATAGATGGTCAATCATAGGAGCTGCTCCAAACTGAAAAGGGTCCCCTTGGGAAGAACCACGTTGGCCAGGTCGTGAAAGAAGAAGTAGAGAATCAGTGGAACCAGGAGCATGATAATGAGGACCAAAACCGACTTTCTCTGGCCGAAATAGGATATCATACTGCCCAGAAAAAGGATGCTCGGGATAACCATGCCGAAGTACTTGATTGAGAGGGCAAAAACGAAGCATATGATTAGTATGGTAACTACCACACCCTCCTCCCTGAGAATGCCTTGCTTGTTGACGCGCTCGATACTCGGTGTCGGGGAGCCAGGTCTGAGATGAACAAGGGTCATCAAGAGGAGAACGAGTGCCATCAAACCCAGGAAAAGGGTGAAGACCCTGGGTGCAAAGGCTGGCGACAAAAACGCTGATTTGACCTGGGAAGGGATATGGATCTGGCCGGGTATGATGATCCAGTAGAGAATGATTGAAAAGACAATCAAGAGTATGGCCGGTACGATATCTGATTTAGGAGCTTTCCCCACATCAATCCTCCTTAGGGGGAGGACCCTCATCCTCCCCCTAAGGCAATCATTTCCGTGATGGCTAGTCAATCAGCAGATTATTCTCAATAGCGAGCTTCCTGAATTTCGTAAACTCCTTTTCCACAAAAGCCGTGAAATCCGAAGGGCCTAAATAGCCAGGGATCGCGCCCAGTTTCCTCTGAAATCTGAGCCATGCTTTGTCTTTAACCGTCTTCTGAACGGCATCTTCCCAAATCTTGACGATTTCATCGGGCAGTTTGGGCGATGCGGCAACGCCCTTCCAGCCCATAACATTCGCCTCTGAGTATCCGAGCTCGGTAAATGTGGGAACATCGGGAAGGCCCTTTACGCGCTTTGGTGTGCTGATGCCCAAGGCAACGAGATTCCCCGCCTTGATGTGGTCGGTGCAGGGGGTCAAATTTGCGTACAAATAATCGGCATGCTTTCCCAACAGGGCTGCCAGGGCTTCTGAGGTGCCATTAAAGGGCACCCCAATGGCATTTTCCATGGGAATGCCCGCAGCGGCCATAAATGACTTTGCGCCCAGATCGGAAAGACTGCCCATGCCGGCGATGGAATACTTTAGTACACCTGGGTTGTCTTTTACAAATTCAACGAACTCCTTTGTGTCACTCCACCGCTTGTCGGGCCGTGCAACAAGAACGGCCGGGATCAATTCGGTCCTCGCTACCGCTTTCATGCTGTTATACGTAAAGGGGGCCTTCCGGTGGAGAGCTGGATATATGGTGATGGGACCAATGGTTGCCTCCATCATGGTATACCCATCCGGCTTGGCCTTTAATACATAGTTCATCCCGATCTGTCCCCCACCCCCCTTTTTGTTGACTACGACCACTGGTTGACCGAGATACTTAGGAATTACGGACGACAGAACTCGGGCTGCAAGGTCAGTTGACCCTCCAGCACCGAAGGGCACAATGAGTTCGATGGGCTTTGTGGGATAACCGGCCGCCGTGACAGTTGATAGATTTGACATCAAAGAAAACATCAAAAATGCAGAAACGATCACGGTGATTTTTCCAGCCAAAAAAAGACGTTTCCTTTCCATCTGATATCCTCCTTTTTGATTGTGATGAGCTGACTTTACATTGGACACGTGGTGACTATTGTGATGATATCACCCCCTTTCCAATCAGCATCAAATACCATGGTGCCCTCGTGGTGATTGAAATCCTTGATGTCCTGGATCCCTTAGCTTTTTTTCGACCTTCTCCTCATCTCATTTGATTTGCTTAATCCTCCTTTCCCTCTCCCCCAGATAGCTGTCGCATACTTGGTGCCATTGCGTTTTCAATACCTGCTCTCCTTCAGAAAGGTTGTGGATACGGTTATTCTTCTCGTCCGGGTCCTCAACCAGATTGTAAAATTCCTCCTCCCCCGTTCTTCGATTGATAATGTATTTATACATGTCTGACTTCAATGCCTGGTAGTCTCCAGGACCTCGCTTAGTGTAAAGCTCTTCCGAGTAGGCAATCAGGTTTCTCGCCTCACCCTCCTCAACAAAATTGGCCAGGCTTTGTCCATCGGTCTCAATACCTTCAATACGGAGAATTTCGTAGAGGGTCGGAACAATATCCATGGAGCGAACAACTCCCTTGATTCTCCTGTTCTTGGGAAAGGTTGGGCTCTTAATAATAAGTGGAATCCTCATATCACACTCGTAGAGGGTCCTGTGCTGGGGATAGAAGGGAGGGGGGACTTCGTGCTCACCCAAATTTTCTCCGTGGTCAGCAGTCAAAACTATTATTGTATCCTCCCAGACTCCTAACTTTCTTAATCGTTTAATCATTGGGCCTATCAGATAACCATCCATGTATTCTATTTTGGCATCATAATAGCCATGCTCGAGCAAATAACCTCTTTCGAGTAACCCCGCCTTGAGCATCTGATTTTCCATTCCCCAATGGCATTCGAAGTAATGGCCGAATATGAAAAATTTTTCTTTTGCGTGTCTATCCAGCCAGTCAAACATGTCATTACGCCACATGTTTCCGAAGAGACACTCGATTTCCTCCTTTTCGTTATCAGAAACATATTTCTTAGATCCCCAGACGTTTTCATCTTTGGGTTCGTTGTAATGGTCAAAACCCCTGCCAAAACCGCGAACCGAGCTCAAGAATCCAACGGCAACAAACCCCGCCGTGGCGTAACCATGTTCTTTCAATTTTTCAGAAATCATAGGTGTTTCCAAATGGCTAAAAGGATCCCGCACATTATGACCAGGCGGGTTATTCCCGGTAAGAATGGAACCATGCGCAATGGGTGTTAGGCAGGATGCGGCTGTGGCGTGTTCAAAAACCACCCCTTCTTTTGCGATTTCATCAATGTTCGGCGTACCAATTCCGTTATAGCCATAGGTTCCCAGATGGTCGGGTCTCACCGCATCCATTGTAAGGAGAATAACGTTGAACGGGATTGGCATCCGGGTGTCCCTCCGGTACCTATAGTGAATAGTGAAATTTCAGATATTACCCATCATGAAGGGTAATGCCGATTAGATAAGCTTGGGGATAATAAGCCTAATGGTATTACCCGAGCCGATCATAGGGGTTTTCAACAATATTTGATATTTTCCCCCGGTGGTCAACCTCAAGGTTAAATTTTTCGTAATACGCATCATTGGGAAGTATCTCGTCGCCGATCCGGTTCATATGCTCGACCAACATCGCTTCCAGTTCTTCTCGTATTTCCCTCATATCCGGATTGTCAATCAGGTTGTTCAGTTGGAAGGGATCCACCAGATTGTCGTAAAGGAGCCATGGACCTTTAATGGTTTTGACGTAGGTATATCGATCCGTGCGAACCCCGCGGTATTGCATCTTCCTGCCTTGATACGTCGGATATTGGTCTGAGCCCCGAGGGTCTCCAATCTCAAAGGAGCAGGGATTCATGAAAAGAACAGATTTGGGCGGATCATCTCGTTCGTTGCGGATGTACGGAGAGAGGTCAATCCCTTCCACCGTTTCCGGGATATCCAGCCCGGCGAGGCCGAGCAGGGTCGGCATCACGTCGATCCCACTGATGGGAAATTCGAAGATTGTACCGGATCTTATCACGCTGGGATAGCATAAGAAGAATGGAACCCTAATGCACTCATCCCAGGGCCACTGCTTCTTATAGACCCCGTGAGAGCCGTGCATATCCCCGTGATCAGAGGAAAAGGCGAGGATGGTATTCCCTTTCATACCCAATTCATCTAAGGATTCAACCAACCGGCCAAATTGGTCATCCAAAAAAGTGATTTGAGCATAATACCCCCATAGGTCGCATTGTGGAACATCGGGACAATTGGGTCTTCCGGAAATCTTTTCCGGATCGTACATATCCAAATATTTCTGAGGAACCTTACGGTATGGGTGGTGTGGCGGCCCCCACGACAAAAACAGGCATAAAGGTTTGGACCTGTCTCTTTTGCTCAGGTAATCGATAGCGTGCGTCGTTTGGGCCTCGGCATCATATCCCTCCCACACCTTCGGCTCATCCGTATCTTCGAAGAATATGGAATGGTCGTAATTATGGTCAAAATTCGCCGCTGCCCAGTAGTCAAAACCCTGCCTTCTTGGTCCTGGGGGGACCCAGGCTTTCCTATCAGGTCCATTTAGGTGCCATTTTCCAATGTAGGCCGTATCGTATCCCGCATCCTTACAGACGTGGGCGATGGTTACCTCATCCGTGGACAGGGCAATATCGTTGAGGACCAGCCCCGTGGAAGTCGGCGTTCGGCCAGTGAGCAAAGATCCGCGGTAAGGAGTGCATACGGGAAAGGGGGAAACCGATGTCTTAAAATACGAAGTTTCCCGGGCGAACTTGTCGAAATTAGGTGTGATAACATCCTCCTGATTCATGTATCCCAAAGAACATTCCCGCAGTTGATCGGCAAAAACAAAGATAATATTTGGCTTTGCTTTCTTCATCATAGGGCTCACGATTATAGTGGATCTTCTGATCGTGTCAAGGATTTTCTGGAATCGCTCCTTGATCCACTCCTTTGAAGAAGCGCGAATCGGCGGTCACCCTTGGGACCAGATTTGAAGATCTATGGAATTCCCGACCGTGTGGGATACGTCCAACGCCGAGGGGAAAAAGAGGGATACGATAAGTCGGGGGAGAAATCCCAACTCAATATCCTGCACAGCGCTCGACCTCACCGATCGCTTCATCCAAAATGTCAAGGGCCGTATCCATTTCTTCCTTGGTTATGACCAGTGCCGGCCTTAAAGTGATGACATTGCCTTCTATTGTCTTAAAGGAAAGGCCCCTTTCAAGGCACTTAAACATGATCATCTCTGCCTCATCGACGGCTCTCTCCTTGGTCTTACGATACTTCACCAAATCGATTCCGATATGAAGCCCTAAACCTGTCACATTTCCGATAAGTGAATGCCTTTCCTTCATCTCGTGTAATCTCTTCATGGTATGTTTTCCCAATTCGGCGACATGTTCATGTACTTTGTTTTTTTCTATATATTCGATCTCTGCCAGCGCGGCTGCAGCGCAGAGCGCATTTTTCTCGTGGGTGTAGTGACCTACGGATCGCTCTTGGCATACATTGTATTTTTCCTTTGTTACGATGCCTGCAAGGGGAACGATTCCACCCCCAAGGGATTTCCCCAATACGAGGATATCCGGCGTTACGTAGTGTTCACACGCAAACATCTTCCCGGTCCGACCCAATCCCTCGATGATTTCATCAAATATGAGTAACGCGCCGTATTTCTCACATAGATCTTTAACCCCTTTCCAGTATTGTCTTGTCGGAACCATCGGTGTCGCTGAAATCGGTTCCCCGATGATTGCGGCCATTTCAGGTTCACGCTGCAAGACAAGCTCTATCTGCCTGAGACACTCGGCATCCACATCCTCCTCCTTTGTAAACCCCCAGGGGTTCCGGTAGTAATTGGGAAACTCGACATGAAACGCTCCCGGCACCAATGGCCCGAGTCCACCCCTAAAATGTTCCTCTCCACCGACACTCGCTGCTCCGAAGCCCGCACCGTGAAATGAATCCCAAAAAGAGATGGTCCTAAATCTTCGCGTAACGAGCTTGGCAAGCATCAGGGCCATCTCGATCGCCTCAGAACCACCGGGACAGAAAAGGGACTTACATAAGTCTCCAGGAGTCACCTCCGCGAGCTTTTTTGCCAGTCTAACCGCAGGTATATTCGTGTATCTCCTCGGACAGAACGTCATCTCTTCGTCTAACTGCTTTCTAATGGCTTGGATAATCTCGGGATTATTAAATCCTGCGTTGTGGACTCCGTTTCCGTGCATATCAATAAATCTCTTTCCATTAACATCCTCGATATATATGCCATAGGCTTTGGAAATTACATTGAGTACCGGCGTAGACAGGCTTTGATGCAAAAAATACTTCGTATCTTCATTGAACCAAGCCCTTGCCGGGCCCGATAGGTTTCGCTCCCAATATTTCCTCCGGCTCGGGGTTGTATTGATATCTCCCTGCTCTCTCTCCAGGTATTTTTCTCGTTTTACCTGCTGGTTTGGCATTTTCAGTACCTCCATTTTTTAATACGCAGATAAAGTTGGTAATGAAGAATAGAGAGATTGTATGATTAATTCGTTGTTTTCGCCGAAAATACTATTGACATTCACCGCCCGGTTGTTGACAGGAGTATGTTTGGGCACATTCTATTTTTCTTAACTCGCTCGGGCTCCTGCTAATGTATTTTCAAGTTGTCACCCTATCTTTCATCAAGGGATTTGTCAAATTCAAAAGACCATATAATTATTGAAAAACCGAGAATTCTGTATTAAGGTTGGTCTTGGTCCTGGATAGGGAGTTCCTATGCGAAAGCTCAATCCTCAGTACGTTGAAGCCGTCAGTGCTCTGGTCAACCGATGCCCGTATTTTACCCTCCTTTCCATGTCAATTCGGGATATAGGCATCGGATATTCTCTCCTCGAAATTGATGTGGAAAACAAACACCTCCAGCCCTTTGAGGCTGTTCATGGAGGGGTCTTCGCATCAATTATCGACGCCGCTGCGTTTTGGGCAGTGTTTCCCGAGGTAGACGAGAATGTTGGGATGACAACGGTGGACCTTAAGGTCAACTATCTGGCTCCCGCCCAGGGTGGCAAACTGATCGCGAGAGGTCGCCGGATTAAACTTGGCAAGACGCTTGCCCTGGGCGAGGCAGAGGTCATCAATCAAGAGAATACAATACTCGCTCATGGAACCTCCACCTTGATAATCCTCCGGAACCTCGGAGGGGGGCTTGAACATTCCCTGCCTCCAAAGTTTATTTAAGAGGAGTGAAGTTTTGTAAGTCGGACCTCTATAAACAGGAGTTATTCATGGTTAACTCATGCGTCAGAGAGGAGGATATCTATGCCGTTTCTCAATCTTCATGAGCTCGAAGAAAAGCAGCTTGTTCCTGGTTTTAAGGGGCGCTTTTTACATTCCGAGAACATGACATGTGCCTACTGGGATATTGAGGCTGATGCTGTTTTACCTGAGCACTCTCATCCCCATGAACAGGTTGCCAACATGATTTCAGGTGAGTTCGAAATGACCGTGAACGGCGAAACTGAAGTCCTGCGGCCGGGGTCACTTGTAGTAATTCCTTCAGACGCCGTTCACTCTGGGAGAGCCCTTACAATTTGCCGAATTATTGACGTTTTTTATCCCGTGCGGGAAGATTATCGGTAATGTGACAATTCCCGATATTGGGTTTGGCCTCCCCCATCCCCAATCCAGACAAGCGAATCCCGTTGAGGGCCATGTGGTGCAGAAACACGGCCCGAGAAAGTCTCCACCATCGGGGAAGGTTCCTAATCCATCTGATTTCGAAGTTGTCCGTTGAATTCACAAGGAGAGGTTGCCCAAACTGGGCTGAAACCATGAAGACGTGCAAAGGATGGTGAGCTATGGCACGCAATCAACTTCCTATGCCTCCTCATTTCAATCCAGAGAAAGTGGGAGAAGTGTGGAAGGTTCCCTATGGGGAACGAGCAGAAGATGCGGAGAAATGGGCAGCACAACGTAAGATAATCCCGGCGTCTGAGGATACGTTCAGAATCTCACTGATGCTCGTTGATGTGCAGAATACCTTTTGCATCCCGGAATTTGAGTTGTATGTAGGTGGACGCACGGGCACAGGAGCAGTAGATGACAATCGAAGGGTGTGCGAATTCGTTTACCGGAACCTCAACACGATCACTGAGATATGCCCGACCATGGATACTCATCAGGCGATGCAGATTTTCCACAGCATCTTTCTCGTGAATGAAAAGGGAGAGCATCCGGCACCCTTCACCCTTATCTCCGAGGAAGACATTGAACAAGGTGTCTGGAAATTTAACCCCAAACTCGCCGCCAGCCTTGGAATCACGGAAAGGTACGGGCAAGGATACTTACGCCACTATACGCGCACCCTGAAAGAAGGTGGCAAATACGATCTCACCATCTGGCCATACCACGCCATGCTTGGAGGAGTCGGCCATGCCCTTGTTTCGTCAGTCGAGGAAGCCATCTTCTTCCATAGCATTGCCCGTTCCAGTCAGCCCGATTTTCAAGTGAAAGGGGGTAATCCATTCACGGAGAACTATTCGGTTCTCAGTCCAGAGGTGGTGGAGGATGCACAGGGTAAACAAATTGCCCAGAAAAACGAGAGGTTTACCAAGAAGCTTCTGGAATTCGATACAATCGTTATTGCCGGACAGGCCAAGAGTCACTGCGTTGCCTGGACAATTGATGACCTTTTGAATGAGATTGTTACGGTCGATAAGGAGATGGCCGAGAAAGTCTATCTCTTAGAAGATTGTTCCTCCCCAGTCGTCGTTCCCGGGGTCGTGGACTATACGGATCAAGCGGATGAGGCATTTCAAAAGTACTCCAATGCCGGTATGCATGTTGTCCGCTCAACCGATCCAATCGCGAGTTGGCCTGGTATTGATCTTTGAGGATCGAATCCAAACGGGTTACCTATGGATGATCGAATCTTTTTCTGTCTCACGCTCCCAACGGCTTCCATGGATATCATGGGAAGTCGTTCCGGCCAACCTGCCAGCGTACTGACGGAGATGTCGAGAATGAAATCGCCATCGCGACTCTCGGCGCCGTGAAACCGTGATACCGAGATCCCGGAACCATATCATCACATGATTCTTCTTGTTCAACATCCCATAATCGGACGGACTGGTAACGTGTCAATTCCATTCCCACGCCTTTACATCACGGGCCAAAAGCCCTATTATATTTTTTAAGCGGGTATTCTTAGTTCACAAGGGAACCGTCTATGCCACCATTATGACCTACACAGGGGAGGAAATGGAAGAGGAGAATGAAGAGAGAAAAGGCGTCATAGAATTCGTATGTGAGGGTGGAATTGGGGCCACTGCGACGGTGTGCGTGGAGCTAAGAACGGAATTTCCCGGTATCGGTGGGACAATTATTACCAGTGAGGGGGTGGCCTCTGCCTTTCGAGAGGAATTTAACCCCTCCCCTAAATCTGCCCACAGGTTGTTTTTGAGGCACACCATTGTCAAGAAAATGGAGGATTACTTCTTCAGAAAGGGAATATACACGTATGCCCACATTCCGAGGCCGTTGGGCTCAGTAAGCAGAGAGGGCGAGAAGCCATCCGAAGCATACCTCTATGAGTGGGCTTTTGGCACAGAGAGCTTCCCATGGGAATACGTCGATCTTACGGGGAAACGGACCCTTGTCCGACTGCGTGATTGGAATAGCTTCGTGACGCATTTCCACCGTATTGGAATAGATGTCCAGATGGATACGTCGGATCCGGACGACGGAAGGATTTCAAAAAACATTATTCATCCTTATCCCAAACCCATCGGCGACGGAATGGAGATGAGCTCGTTGTGGAAGAGAATCGATTTCGGGTATGAAAGCATGAAGATCGATTTTGACAAGCTCTCCCGATTTTTCCACGACAGCAGGGAAGATTTAGAAAGGGTATTGCGCACCGAGAGATATGAGATGATTCGTCTCGCACAGGAATACCTCACGAAGGGAAAAGAGATGAATGATGTGAACATAGGGAGGCTGGATTCCCTTGTGGGAGAATATCGGCGTTCAAGCCTCCGTCATCATGTGTCAAGGGGGACCGGTCTTGATGAACCAGAACGAATCTACATCGCAGGGAGAACCGAGTCTTTGATATGAAAAGTCCTTTCGCTTGATGAAAATCCTTCCAGGCTCTAGGCCCGTTATCCCGTCGTGAGCCATGAGTTAGTCAATTCCCCTTTACAATTCGGCTTTGTCCACTAAAACCTCAGATTTTGCTTCCTTGAAAACTCCAGACCATACATTTTATGATTTTATAGAGATACTCACATGGTCGTGAATCACGGAATCAAGGAGGAATGCTATGAAAAGGTTCTTAGGCTACGCTTTCCTATTGGCCTGCCTCCTCATGCTTGCGGGTTTCAATATAGACAATGCCATCGTCCCCAAGGACGAAATTCTCTCTGGTGGCCCTCCGAAGGACGGCATACCCGCTATTTTGGATCCCCAATTTATCCCGCGCAGGGAGGCCGAATTCCTCAAGCCCGATGACAAGGTGATCGGAGTAAAAGCAGGCGGCGAGGCCAGGGCTTATCCCATAAAGATCCTCAACTGGCACGAGGTGGTCAATGATACTATCGGTGGGGTCCCTATTGTGGTGACGTTTTGACCCCTTACCCAGTCGGGGGTAGTCTACTCCCGAGAAGTTCAAGGTAAGCTTTACACCTTTGGCGTTTCAGGCAGGCTGTACAAGAGCAATGTCCTTCTCTATGATCATGAGACGGAAAGCCTGTGGTCCCAGTTGATGGAAAGGGCGGTCGCAGGTCCCCTGGCGGGGAGAAAGCTCAAAAGGCTATCCTCGACCCGTACGTCCTGGAAAACCTGGGGAAAAAAGCATCCCAAGACCTTAGTCCTTTCCACAAAGACCGGATTTTCGAGGGACTATTCGGTGGATCCCTACGAGGGCTATTACAGAAGCCTGGGGATATGGTTTCCGGTGGGTGATGTCCGGAAAGATCTTTCTCCTAAGGAGATGGTTCTCGGTATTGAGGTGAAGGCCAAAGCCAAGGCCTACCCAATTTCTGCCTTAAAGAAAAACCCCGGGATTTTATACGATGAGGTTGGGAGGAGCTCCATCCAGATAGAGGTGGCTCCCGATGGGGAGATCGTCGGAGTGAGGGACGATAAGGGGAAACCAATCCCTGCGATCTTTAGCTATTGGTTTGCCTGGCAGGCCTTTCATCCAAAGACCGCGGTTTACAAGGGGGAGAAGTAGCTTCCCTTCGTAAATGACTGGCAAAACCCTAGAAACTGAAGAGACTGGGTGAACTTTTGTTTTTTGGGTTATTGCCCTTTGTTGTGTTCATCATGTATTATTGAAATATCTCATCCACGGAGGGTCGACTATGGCGGAGAAATCTACAAGGGTTATTCGGCAGATGGATTGTCCCGAGGGCAGGGGAAAGGCCTCACTTCTGGTTGAATGGCGCGTTGAGAGGGGAAAAAAGGTCCTGCACAGTCTCAATTGCAACAATACCCTGCTCATGGACTATAGCGGCCAGGATTGTCAGTGGCTCTGCTGGGATAAGGTCTCCCGGGGAAAGAAATAAGAGGACCCCATCGGGTACTTCTCTTCAATCGAAAGAATAATCATTTCGCTTCTGCGCTACGATTTTAGCGATCCCAGCTGAACTGGCGAATACGAGGGTATTCCGTAAAAGGGACGATAGGGAGTTTTAAAACCCTCCGGGGTATTAGCTCAAAAAGGTGATAGGCTAAAAAAATTTGCATTTACCCCTTGACAAAAACGAATCGTTATTTTATGTTTGGTAAAAATCGTTATTGTGGGATATACTTCATGGCTTCTTTTTCCCTTAATGATAAGGCTCAAATAACCGTGGCTATCCCGACGATCATAATTATTATTATCGCCATTATTATCCGCTCCGGGATAGCCGGTGCAGGCGGGGAGCCATAAGGGGTCCATATAACACGCCGATGAAGCCCGTTATCCCGTATTAGTCAAGGATAGCGGGCTTTTTTTATCTTCATAGTCCTGGCATTTCCTCTTATCCCTAGAGGACATGAAAGACAGTGGGGAGAGGGAGTACGGTAGGACGGATAACCGAAGGAGGAACCATGAGAAGTGATTCAATGAAAACCGGGGTAGCTCGAGCGCCACACCGTTCCCTTATGAAAGCCCTCGGTTTGACGGATGAGGAGATTGCCCGTCCGATTATTGGCATTGCTAACTCTGCTAATGACGTCATCCCGGGGCATGCTGGGCTTAATTCCATCTCTGAGTCTGTCAAAGCCGGTATACGAAGAGCTGCCGGGACGCCAATGGAGTTCGGCACCATAGGGGTCTGCGACGGCATTGCCATGGGGCATATGGGCATGAAGTACTCCCTCGGAAGCCGGGAGCTTATAGCCGACTCCATTGAGGTGATGGCAATGGCCCACCCTTTTGACGGGATTGTGCTCATCCCCAACTGCGACAAGATCGTGCCGGGGATGCTCATTGCGGCCATGAGGCTTGACATTCCCGCTGTGGTGATAAGTGGGGGACCAATGCTCGCCGGGTGCTTTCGGGGTAAGGCGGTTGGCCTCGACAAGATATTTGAGGCTGTTGGAGAAGTCGCCGCCGGACGGATGACGGAAGAGGATTTAAAAGAGCTTGAGGAGGTGATATGCCCGGGTATCGGATCTTGCTCCGGACTCTTTACCGCCAATACCATGAACTGCTTGGCCGAGGCTCTCGGCCTCGCCCTCCCGGGTAATGGAACAGTTCCAGCGGTGGCGGCAGACAGGTTGAGGCTTGCCAAGCTGGCTGGTGAGAGGGTGGTCGAACTTGTAGAAAAGGGAATGACACCACGGAGGATCGTCACCCCCCGTTCCTTTGAAAATGCGATCACCGTCGATATGGCCATCGGAGGATCAACCAATACAGCGCTGCACTTGATGGCCATCGCTTACTACGGAGGGGTTGAGCTCTCCCTGGATGATTTTAACACCATAAGCGGGCGAACCCCGCACCTCTGTCACCTCGCCCCGGGAGGAGATGATCACATGGAGGATTTACATCGTGCCGGGGGGATTCCCGCCGTAATGACAGAGCTTTCCCGTGGAGACCTGTTGCATCTGGATGAGCTCACCGTCACCGGTTCTACGGTCAAAGAAAATATCCAGGGAGTGGAGGTTCTTGATAGGGAGGTTATCACCTCATTGGACGCTCCCCGACATTCCGATGGTGGCCTTGCCATTCTCAAAGGGAGCCTCGCGCCGGATGGGGCGGTTGTGAAGCAGTCGGCCGTGGACCCTGCGATGCTTCGTCACTCGGGACCTGCAAGGGTTTTCAATTCCGAGGAGGAGGGCATGGAGGCCATCCTCTCCAGGCAGATCAAAAAGGGTGAGGTTGTCGTGATTCGCTACGAGGGCCCTCGGGGTGGACCGGGGATGCGGGAGATGCTCTCCCCGACATCTGCCATCGCCGGGGTGGGGATGGACAGGGAGGTTGCCCTCATCACCGATGGGCGCTTCTCGGGGGCGAGTAGGGGTGCTTCCATTGGACATATCTCACCGGAAGCGGCGGCAGGCGGGCCGATCGCCGCCGTCAAGGATGGGGACCAGATAGAGATCGACATCCCAGGAAAAAGGCTTGACCTCAAGCTGCCCGATGACGAGATTGAGAGACGGCTTTCAGAAATCCCTGCACGGGAGCCCAAGATAAGGGAGGGGTACATGGCCCGTTACGCAACCCTTGTGAGCTCGGCAGATAAGGGCGCGGTCTTTCCGCGATGATCGTTAGGAGGACAATATTCGGGAGATAAGGGATCACGCATTTTCCCATAGAGCTAAGAGGATGCTACACAAAATGGATAGGGGGTATTTGTCATGAGGATGCCAGGGGCAAAAATGGTTGTAGAAGCACTGAAGAAGGAAGGGGTGGAGGTGGTTTTCGGCTACCCCGGGGGCACGATCATGCCCTTCTTCGACTTCCTGCACCGGGAGGATATTCGGATGATCTTAAGCCGCCACGAGCAGGGGTCGGTTCATGCCGCGGATGGCTTCGCTCGGGCGAGCGGAAAGGTGGGTGTATGCGTCGCCACGAGTGGTCCGGGTGCCACGAACTTGGTCACCGGGATTGCCACCGCCAACATGGATTCAATCCCTCTCGTGCTCATCACCGGTCAGGTCCCCGTGGAGATGATAGGGAATGATGCTTTCCAAGAAGCAGACATTATCGGCATCAGTCGCCCGATCACCAAACACAGCTACCTCGTTCGAAAGGTAGAGGATATCCCGAGAATCGTGAAGGAGGCCTTCCACATTGCCAGAACAGGACGCCCTGGTCCGGTTCTCATCGATCTTCCCAAGGATGTGAGCGTGGCCGACGGGGAGTTTACCTACCCCGAGGAGGTGGACATCCGGGGGTATAGCCCAATTGTCAATGGTAACGCGCAGGCGATCAAAAAAGCCATGGATTTGGTCCGGACTGCCAAGAGGCCGGTGATCTACGCAGGAGGCGGGGTAATCACCTCCGAGGCCTCGGCAGAGCTCACCGCTTTTGCGAGGAAGACGGGAATCCCGGTCACCCTCACGTTGATGGGCCTTGGTGCTTTTCCCGGGACGGATCCCCTCTTTCTGGGGATGCTGGGGATGCACGGGACGGTTGCTTCAAACCAGGCCGTATCCGAATGTGATCTCATACTCGCCATCGGGGCGAGGTTTGACGATAGGGCGACGGGAAGAGTAAGCAAGTTTGCCCCGAAGGCCAAGGTCGTTCACATAGACATCGATCCCACGTCGATCAGCAAGAATGTGCTCGTTGATGTACCCGTCGTCGGGGACGCACGGGAGGTCCTCCAAGAGATGCTCGCACTCACCGAACCCCTTCCCATCGATTCCTGGCGCGAGGAGTTAATGGCGTTGAAGCGGGAGAATCCCCTGACGTACCGCCAGGATTGCCCCGTGATTAAGCCCCAGTACGTTGTGGAGAAGATCTATGAACTTACCGGAGGGGATGCGATTATCACCACTGAGGTAGGACAGAACCAGATGTGGGCAGCTCACTACTTCCGATACGACCGCCCAAGAACATTTCTTTCCTCAGGAGGTCTTGGAACGATGGGCTATGGCTTCCCGGCTGCTATTGGAGCCCAGGTCGCCTTCCCCGGTCGGGTAGTCTTCGACATCGCGGGGGATGGGAGCATTCAGATGAAGATCCAGGAGCTCGCAACTGCCGTACTGAATGAGCTCCCGGTTAATATCGCTATCCTCAATAACGGCTATCTCGGGATGGTACGGCAGTGGCAGGAGTTCTTCTTCGACAAGTCCTACGCCTTCAGTTGCCTCGGACAGCGCCCAAGTTGCCCCCGACATTGCAACACCCCGAATGAGGAATGCCCGCCTTACGTGCCGGACTTCGTCAAGCTCGCCGAGGCATACGGGGCAATGGGAGTCCGGGTGGAGCACCCGAAGGATGTTGAGGGGGCACTCCGTGAGGCTATCCAGTCTCCCAGGACGTTCATCCTGGAGTTCCTCGTGTCGCGGGAGGAGAATGTATTTCCCATGGTACAACCCGGAGCCGGGATAAACGAGATTATGATTGGTTGAGGGGAGGACCGTATGGATTATACCCTTTCGGTGCTGGTGGAGAATCACCCCGGGGTTTTAGCCCAGATTTCCGGTCTCTTGAGTGGCAGAGGTTTTAACATCCGGAGTATTGCGGCAGGGGAGACCGAGGATCCCAGCGTAACCCGTATCATCATGGTGGTGGCGGGGGATGATCGGATTATAGATCAGGTCAAGAAGCAACTGGATCGACTCGTTGATGTGATAAGGATTACTGACTTAAGCGGAATTGCGGCGGTGGATCGCGAGCTTGCCCTCGTGAAAGTGTCAAGCTCAGTTTCACAGCGGACCGAGGTCTTTCAAATTGTGGACGTTTTCCGCGGAAAGATCGTGGATATAGCCCATAAGTCCCTCACCATTGAGGTCACCGGAGAGGTAGGGAAAGTTGAGGCGTTGATTGAGATGCTGAAGCCCTTTGGTATCAAGGAGATTGTTCGAACCGGGAAGATCTCCATCGCACGGGGTGAGGCCGCGAACGACAATGGAGGTAAAGGTCAACCGAAGGGGTAGCACATTCGGTCTTCCATCGCGCGGGAAAAAACGAGAAAGGAGAGAGAGGATGAAAGTATACTACGACGGCGATGCTGACCAGAATCTGTTGAAAGGGAAGAAGATAGCCATCATAGGGTTCGGTTCCCAGGGACATGCCCACGCCTTGAACCTGAAGGATAGCGGAATGGATGTGGTTGTTGGCCTTCGGAAAGGAGGGAGCTCCTGGAAAAAGGCGGAGAAGGCGGGGGTGAAGGTGGTATCAACAGCCGAAGCTGCCAAATTGGGGGATATCATCACCATACTCATACAGGATGATCGTCAGCCGGAGACCTTCGAGAAGGACATACTCCCCGGGCTCAAGAAGGGAAACCTGCTCATGTTTGCCCACGGATTCAACATCCATTACAACCAAATCATTCCTCCACAGGAGGTGGATGTGGCCATGGTTGCCCCCAAATCCCCGGGACACGTCATGCGCCGGGAGTACGTCGCCGGAGCTGGTGTCCCTTGCCTCGTTGCCGTCTATCAGGATGTGAGCCGTAAGGCGAAGGAGGTCGCCCTCGCATATGCCAAAGGCCTTGGCGGTACACGGGCCGGAGTGATAGAGACCTCTTTCAAGGAGGAGACGGAAACGGACCTCTTTGGGGAGCAGGTCGTCTTGTGCGGAGGGGTAACCCACCTGATCGCGGCGGGGTTTGAGATTCTCACCGAGGCGGGCTACGCTCCGGAAATGGCCTATTTCGAATGCCTCAATGAGCTGAAGCTCATTGTTGACCTGATCTACGAGGGTGGTCTCTCCACAATGCGTTATTCGGTGAGCGACACCGCCGAGTACGGGGATTATACTGCCGGTCCGAAAATCATCACCGAGGACACGAAACGGGTGATGAGGGAAATCCTTAAGGATGTTCAAAGTGGCGAGTGGGCCCGGCAGTGGATTCTGGAGAATAAGGCCGGGAGACCATATTTTGCGGCAATGCGTCGTCAGTGGTCCGAGCATCCCATCGAGCAGGTGGGAGAAAAGCTCCGGGCGATGATGAGCTGGATTACCAAGGATCGGGCAGTCGATAAGGAGAGGAACTGATATCTTCCGAATTGTCCTCTTCCATGAGAGGATGATTATGGAGTTTTCTAAAGAAAGGGGAGACAGAGGGCTGCACGCTCCCTCTCCGCATGGCCTGATAGGGTCAGGTAACTTCCAGGGTTTCGTTGCCATCAGCTAGGGGGATGCCGCAGTTTGGATACTTTCCGAGTAATTGCGGCACCGGCTCTTCCCTTGGTTCTTTTTTGGATTTGGCTACGATCGGTGATTGGGCTGAGGCGGCGAAATTTCCGCCAAAGAATCCGACGGGGGAGATGGGTAAGATACGAAACGGCAGTTGGATGGGCTGAAGAACGGTCTAGTGAGATTCCGTTGGGTAATCGGCGCTGACCCACCCTTGCCAGCCTCCCTCGAGGACGTGGACCTTGCTAAATCCTCTACGTATGAGTAGCCGTGCCACACGGGCACTGGTTGCCTCGTTAGGTCAGGCTCAGTAGAGGACCAGTGTTTTGTCTATGGGATAGTTCTCGGCCCAGGATTCAACATTCTTATAATCCTCCCAAACCGCTCCTTTGATTTTTCTCCCACTGGCCTCCCGTTGCTTAGCACCGCGAACATCCAGGACGATCACATCGGGGTCTTCGAGCATGGATTTCAGCTCTTCCTTTGTGATTCTGGGGACCTCAGCGGCTATTCCGGGTATGGTAAATAAGCTGAGCGCAATTATGGCCAGCGCCATCGTCGGGAATCTTAAAGATCGCCTCCTCACCATATGTAATGATCCTCCCCGAGGAGTAGTTACCGTGATACCGCCACGAATATCCCCTGTGTTCTTATGTGCTTTCTCAACACCCGATTTCCACTTTATATCATACCGCACGTTGGGCTCACATATCACACATCTTTTCCCCTTTTCCCTTTCCTTTGGATCTCCATCTTCCTCAACTCTTTTCTCATTATTTTGCCGGTAGCGGTGAGGGGAAGCTCCTTGACGAACTCAATCTCGCGGGGGTACTCGTGGGCTGCCAACCGGACCTTCACAAAGCTCTTGATCTCTTCTTCCAAAGCCTGACTCGGGGTCACCTCCGGCTTCAGGACGATAAAGGCCTTCACAATTTCCGTCCGCACTTCATCTGGAATTCCTATGGCAGCGGCCATCCCCACTGCGTGATGCTTCATGAGGCAATCTTCAATCTCAGCAGGCCCCATTCGGTAACCCGCACTCGTGATGACATCGTCCGTTCGTCCGACAAACCAGAAATACCCATCCTCATCCTTTCGGGCCAAGTCTCCCGTGAGGCACCAGTCGCCACGATACTTTTCGTCCGTAGCATTCTGGTTTTTCCAGTATCCCAAAAACATGACGGGATCAGGACGTTTAATGGCCACCTCCCCGACCGTTCCTGGAGATGCAATATTTCCTCCCTTATCCACAACTTCGACAATATGCCCGGGGACTGCTTTCCCCATGGAACCGGGTTTGATCTGCATAATCTCGGCACAGTTTGCAACCACCAAATTGACCTCTGTTTGGCCGTAAAATTCATTAATGATTAATCCCATGGTCTCCTCTCCCCAGTCGAGGAGCTCCTCGCCCAACGTCTCTCCACCGCTGCCAATGCTTCGCATCTGATAATCGTAGCGATTCCGAGGATCTACCACCTGCCGCATCATCTTGAGGGCTGTTGGGGGCATAAAGGCATTTCGTACCCCATACCGAGAGAGCAGGTCAAATGCTTCTTCTGGATCGAATTTTTTGGCACGATGGGCAACAACTGGAATCCCATGATGCAGGCTGGGAAACAGGACATCTATGAGCCCTCCGATCCAAGCCCAATCCGCGGGGGTCCAGAAGAGATCGTCATCTCTGGGGAAGAAATTATGGGGAAATTCAACCCCCGGAAGATGCCCTAAAACAGCCCTGTGCGCATGGAGGGCCCCTTTAGGCGGACCCGTGGTCCCCGAAGTATAGATGATGAGGGCGGGATCGTCGGCCTTCGTTTTTACCGGTTGAAATTCACGTGATGCCTTGTCTATTGACTCCCAAAAATCGATGACCTTCTCTTCTTTTTTTCCTTTTGTGGCAACAACGGTTTCGAGATGGGGGAGTTTTCCCCATATCCCCACAACCTTATCGAGGTTTGCTCCATCGGTGATAATCGCCTTTGCTTCGCTATTAGCTAGTCGATACTCAAGCGCGTCGGTGCCGAAGAGGGTAAAAAGCGGGATTGCAATCGCCCCCAATTTGTAAACGGCTATGTGGGAAATGGCTGTTTCAGGGCACTGTGGCAATAAGATTCCCACCCGATCCCCGCGGTCTATTCCATATGTTTTCAGGGCATTGGCCAATTTATCCGAGAGCTTTTTCAGATCCCAAAAGGTATATTTTTCCACCCTGCCATTTTCATCCTCATAGATCAGGGCCAAACGGTAACGTTGATGCGCCCATTTATCACAGATATCTACCCCGATATTATAAAACGGGGGAATTATCCACTGAAAGGACTGGTAGACTTCCTCGTATGTCTTACCCGGTTTTAACATCCTATCGGCTCCTTTTGCCTTTTATTGATTTGACAAGTACCCAGGAGCAGGTCACAACGTCTATAGTGTGAACAAATCTTGATGAATGTAAAGCATAAAAAACGGATCGGGGAGCGGGATTCTCATCCGGCCATCGGCAACGTTGATTTCTATTGTGCTCCCATGCCTTCTCCTCCGGTTGATTCCAAGGACCTTTCCCAAATAAACATGTTCCGGTTTCCACGAAGAGATCTCGAGAATTTTTGTTGACATCGAAAGCCTTTCTGATATATCGAACTGATTACGTGGAAATAGGATCGCGGGGGGGATTGCTTCATGGTTTGAGCTCTCGGTAAAGAAATGGCTTGACACAAAATTGGGGAACTCATACTGAGGAAAAGAGGGAATAAGAACGAGTGAGGATGCCATGGACATTACTGAACCAACGATAAAGCGAGGGGAAATACTGATCCTCCAAGACGGTGATTTCAACCCCCATAATCTCTGTATTGTAACCGGAGCAGCAGCCGGGATCGGAAGGGCGACGGCCGTTGCCGCGGCGGCAAATAACCTGACGAGTGTGGGTTTGGATATCAACGAGGAAGGGGGAAAAGAGACAGAGGAAATCGCCCGAGAAATGGGAGGGCGGATGGTCTTCATCAAGACGGATCTCACACAGGATGAGGAGATCGAACATGCCGTGAAGGAAGCGGCCAGGCTGGGCACCATTAAATATCTGGCCAATATAGCTGGCATTCAACATATCGATTCCGTGGAAAACTTCCCCATGGAGAAGTACGACCTGATGCAACGGATCATGCTCCGGGCCCCTTTTTATCTCTCCAAATTGAGCATCCCCCATATGAAAGAGAGCGGCGATGGGACGGGAGTTATCGGCAACATGGCCTCTGTCCATGCCCACATCTGCACGATCAATAAACCCGTGTACAACATCACCAAGTTCGGCCTGAGAGCCCTCAGTCAATCGATTGCAGCCGAGGGGGAGGGCAAGATTCGTTCCTTCTCCGTGAGCACCGGTTTTGTTAAGACCCCCCTTGCCCTGAACCAGATACCCGCGCAGGCGGAGCAAAGAGGTATTACCCAGGAGGAAGTAGTGAGGGATGTGATGATGGGGACATCCCGTATCAAGGAAATGATGTCACCCATAGAGGTGGCCAACCTGTTTATCTTCGGATTTTCCCGGTTTTCCAGATACCTTATCGGCGGAGATCTCCTGTTTGACGGGGGCATGGTCCTTACGTACTAATGGCCTTTTTGCATATCTCGGTATGCCTCCCTCCGATTGGCAACATTTTTCGAATTTTCCCGCGCACTGACATTTACGGGATCATGAGGGTTACAAGAAAATCTTATCCGGGTTCATTAATCCCTTGGGATCCACCAATTCCTTGATTTGCCGCATAAGGTCGTAGCCTTGGCCATGCTCCAAATCCATGAACTTTCGCTTACCAATCCCAACGCCATGCTCGCCCGTGCATGTTCCCCCCAGTTCAACCGCTCGTGAGACAATGCGGTCATTGACACTCTCCAGCACGGACCATTCTCCCTTATCCTTCGGATCTCCTGTCATGACAACGTGCAGGTTGCCGTCCCCCGCATGGCCGAAAACGTATCCGGCGACGTTGTGTTCATCCACCAGGCGCTGTGAATACATGATCATCTCCGGATAACGCGAAATGGGTACCGCCGCGTCAACGATGAGGGTTTCCTTCCCTTGATGGGCACGGTGAATCGTTTCCCACGCCTCGTGTCGGGCGCGCCAGAGGTCCTGCCGTTCCTTTTCACCTGTGCCGAATCTGAAGCCGGTGCCACCACACCCCTCGGTCAACTCCTTGGCCAGTCCCGAAGTTTCCAGCAAGGCCGTCTTGCAGATCCCATGAAATTCGCAAAAGAGGGTCGGGACCTCTCTGAGGCTTAACCCTTTTTCCCTATTCATGAGATTGATCAATCCAGGCGTCAACAGCTCGAGAGCGGCAGGTTCCAAACCTGAACCTACCAATACAGACACTGCCTCGGCCGCGTTTTCCAGATCGTCAAACGTGACGAGAATCGCCAAATGGTGGGAGGGGATGCCGGTCAGGCGGAGCGTGGCTTCGCTGACGACTCCCAGTGTACCTTCGGATCCAATAAAGAGGCGGGTGAGATCATAGCCGGCGGAAGACTTGCCGGCCTTGCATCCCGTATGGATCACTTTTCCTTGGGGAAGAACCACCGTGAGCCTGAGCACATAGTCCTTGGTGGCGCCATATTTGACGGTCTGGACTCCGGACGCATTGTTGGCAATCATACCGCCGATGGTGGCGTCTGCGCCCGGATCCGGAGGGAAAAAAAGCCCGTGCTTGGCGACTTGGCGGTTTAGCTCTTTCCGTAAAAGCCCGGGCTGAACATCGGCCTGAAGATCTTGGGGCCGGATCTCCAGGATCTTGTCCATACTGGTGAAGTCCATCACCAGCCCACCCCGGGTAGGAACAGGATTCCCCTCCGTGCTCGTGCCTGCTCCCCATGGAGTGACTGGTATACCCTGGGGATACGTCCACGCTAGTATCTGGCTGACTTCATCAGTTATTATGGGCCATATAATGCCGGCAGGCAGGCTACCCATATGGGGAGAAATGTCATGGAGGTGAAGTTCCCGGTGGGATTGGCCCACTGAAAAACGATCGGGCGCAACAAAAGCGGACAGAGCCTCAATCTGCTCGGGGGTGAATTCGTTTATTGTCTTTGCTCCCATGAAAATTTCGTTCTTGCCCAGGCCGTAATACTTTGCGTACTTTACGGTCGGCCGCCACTGTGTTTTGATTGTCCCGGAAGCCAGCGCAATCGTCAAACACGGGCTCCGGTTTATGGATAAACTTCGTTACGTTGTTGTGCAGCCGATCGAGCTAAACAAACGGGGTTTGCCGAATCCATGAACCGAGTTTCAAATCAGGCTAATATTCCCAGCAGTATAGTATTGTACGGGTTCGGGATCAAGGGGAATGTGCTCAGGACTTTACCAAAGAATCCTCTCCCAAATTGGATAAGAAGATTGATATCAATGGGTTAGATAAAATCGGAAGTGGTAAGGTTTGTTCTTGGGGAAAAATGGGCAAACCCCAGTCCATACCTATCCACGTTTTGGTCTTTTTTGAAAAAAGGGCTTGACAACGTGTGCTACGGTATGTTATGCGGAAAAAACGTCCTGATGATGCCCCTTATTTAGATCGGAAGAAGTTTGTGGAGGAGGGGCAAGGAGGTGGCCGAAGAGGTCGCTCACAATGGGATTGTAAAAAAACCAGGAGGTGCGAAAATGAAGACGAAAGGTTCGGTTCGTTTAGGGATCGCCGTGGCGGTTCTGGCGGTGGCCCTGCTGCTGGTTCCCCAGCCTCAAGGGGCCCTGGCTCAACAAAAGATCAAGCTCAAATTCCAGGCCACGTGGCCGGCGGGGCTGACGCTGTACGAGAACTTCAAGTTCTTTGCGGAGAGGGTGAAGAACATGTCTGGCGGGAGACTCGAAATCGAGACCCTTCCGGCCGGTGCGATCGTGCCCGCCTTTGAGGTCCTGGACGCCACCAATAGGGGCGTTATTGATGGCGCTCACGCCTGGGCGGCTTACTGGGTCGGTAAAGACAAGACTGCTGTCCTCTTCACCGGTGGCCCGGGCGGAACCTTCGGGATGGACTTCATTGACTACATAGGGTGGATGTATGAAGGCGGCGGGCTCGAGCTTTACAATGAGTTCTATCAGAAGGTACTGAAGATGAATGTCGTCGTATTTCCCATCCTGGCGGCCGGCCCCCAGGCCTTCGGCTGGTTCAAAAAGCCCATTAAGAACCTGGAAGACTTCAAGGGCATGAAGTGTCGGGAAACCGGGATGGCAGCCGAAGTGTACAAAGAGATGGGCATGACCGTAGTCAACATGCCGGGCGGGGAAATCCTCCCAGCGGCGGAGCGAGGCGTCATCGACTGCGCCGAGTGGATTGGTGGAGAAGAAGACTATCGGCTCGGATTTCACAACATCTGGAAATATTACTATAGTCCCGGTATGCACGAGAACACCACCGTCGGTGAGCTGCTCATCAACAAGGGCGTCTGGGATAAGCTGCCCCCGGACCTCAAAGCTATGGTGGAAGCTGCTGCCACAGAAGCCTTCGTGCGCCACTGGGCATCATTCCAGAGGTTGAATTCAGACGCCATAAAGAAGATGGTGGAGCAACACGATGTCCAGCTTCTGGAGACGCCTCAAGACATCCTGTATGAGTTCCTCAAGACCTGGGATAAGCTGGCTGCAGAAGAAGCGGCGAAAAACCCTTTCTTCAAGAAGGTACTGGAGTCGCAGAGGAACTATGCTTCTTATGTGGTTCCTACAAAACGGTTCTTGTTTCCGGAATACTCGTTTGCTGCAGACTATTACTGGCCAAAGAAGTAGTAGCAGGAGGACACAAGCGAAGGCCCTGCGAACGCGATGGAGGTGGGGGCTAACCCCCACCTCTTGCACATCTGAGTTGTGAACGCTCCCAACTCATTGCTGAAAGAAAGAGAGGACCGCACATCGAAAAGGCTCCCCCCAAGGCCCTACTCACTATCGTACGCCTCATTGACACCTATGTGGGCGAGTTGTCCGGCAAAATCTTCGCTTGGCTCATCATCCCAATGGCGGGAGGTCTGGCCTACGAAGTATTTGCCCGCTACTTGTTCCACGCTCCCACAATATGGGCCTATGAACTCACCTACCAGCTTTACGGGAGCCATTTCATGCTGGGGGCCGCCTATACCCTGTATAAAGGGGCCCACATCCGCACCGACATCCTTTACGACAGGTATCCCGTCAAGTGGCAGGGGTGGGTTGATGCTACCCTCTACTTATTCTTCTTCTTCCCGGGGATGATCTTCTTCTTGTGGGCCGGGGGGGCAGAGGCCATCCACGCCTGGAGCATTGGGGAGTTGTCCGAAGCGACCCCATGGCGCCCGCCCCTGTACCCCTTCAAAACGGTCATCCCTGTCGCGGCTGTCCTGCTCATTATCCAGGGGGTCTCCGAGTTCCTGAAGAGCGTGTATGCAGCCATTCGGGGGAGGTGGATATGAGCCCGGAAGCTCTCGGCCTGGTTCTCCTGGGATCGCTCCTCACTGGCATTTTTGTAGGCTTTCCCATCGCCTTCACCCTCCTCATCCTCGGCTTCACCTTCGGGTGGATCGGGTACGGCTTCTCTATAGTTTCCTACCAGATGGTCCTCCAAACCGTTGGATTAATGAAGGAAGAAACCCTGGCGGCAGTCCCGCTCTTCGTCTTTATGGGCCATATGATGGAAGAAGCGGGATTGATGGAGCGCCTCTTCAGGTCGTTCCAGTACATCTTGGGGGGAGTCAAGGGGTCCCTGTTCTTCGGGGTCCTCCTGACCGCTACTATCTTCGCCACCGCCACGGGGATCATCGGCGCCTCCGTCACCGTGATGGGCCTCCTGGCCGCCCCCGCGATGATGAGGAGCCGCTATGATGAAACCCTCTCCGCAGGGGTGATCACGGCGGGCGGGACCCTGGGGATCTTGATCCCGCCCAGCGTGTTACTGGTTGTCCTAGGGCCGGTGGTGGGTGTCTCGGTCGTGGCCCTGTTTGCGGCGGCAATTATTCCGGGCCTTATCCTCTCCGGCCTCTATATCTCCTACACCGCCATCCGATGCCAGCTTAACCCCAGTCTGGGACCGCCCCTGCCACCCGACCAACGGCCAACGACATACTTCGCGATTATTAAGGAGTTTTTCTCGGGTATCGTTCCCCTCGGGTTCGTCATCTTCGCCGCTCTGGGGAGCATCATCCTCGGGCTTGCAACGCCCACTGAGGCCGCCGGCATGGCAGCAGTGGGGGCGGTGGGCCTCACTGCTCTCTACCGACGACTAAACTTGGAGACGCTGAGAAATGCCGCTTACAAGAGCCTGCGGACCTCCAGCCTGGTCCTGTTCCTGGCCGTGGCGTCCAACATCTACGGTTCGGTCTTTGCCAGGTTGGGAACGGCCACGTTGATCACCGATACCATGCTGGCCCTCCCCATCTCCCCACTGGCACTGATCGTTGTTCTGATGGCGGTAATTTTCCTCCTGGGGTGGCCCCTCGAGTGGCCGGCCATTGTCTTTATTTTCGTTCCCATCTTCCTCCCCGTGGTTCTGGAGATGAAGCTCATGGTGGCAGGGCATCCCGTGGGATCGCCAGTCGGCCTGGTGTGGTTCTGCACCCTGATTGCGGTGAACTTGCAGACAGCCTTCCTCTCGCCCCCTGTGGCCATGGCCGCGTACTACCTCAAGGGGGTTGCCCCCGATTGGAGCCTGACGAAGATCTATTGGGGAATGATGGAGTTTATGGTCCTCCAATGCATAGGCCTCGCGATCGTCCTCTTCTTCCCCGAGACCGCCCTGTGGCTACCGAAACTGGTTTTTGGGCTTAAATGAACCTCGTCCTGGGGCATGCCGGGAGGGGGTGAAATCGCCCTCATCTCATTACCTTCCCTCGGGCGTCTAGTCCAGATTTTCTCTCTCGCTATCTCAATCCCAGGAGGATAACGCAAGGGAATTGCTACGGATAGAGTACACATGACTTGTCATCGGACGGCAGGCCAAAAAGCGGGATTTGAGTAGATTTCGGTGACGATAGGAGCCGGCGCTAACTATAGCGTTGGGGGTGTATCCTCATTTCCTCCAGGAAGTCATCAACAATCCGCTCTTGACCGTATTCGGGCTTCCAGTTCCATTCTTTCCGGGCAAGAGTGTCGTCAATAGGGAGCAGAAGCTTATCCAGAATCTTTTGGAGTTCCAGATCCGGCTCGAAATGTATCTGCGCACTGGGGAGCCTGTCCTTAACGAGGTCTGCAAGCTCTTGGGCGCTGGCAATGGGGATGGCACCGGCAATGACGTAGTTCACCATCTTGATGTTTGCCAAGGGCGTCTCTCCCAACAGAACGATAGCCCGTGCCGCATCCTTGAAATACATGACCGGAGCTTTGGTATCTGGTTTCACATAGAGCGTATAAGGGTTTCCCTTAGCACATTCCTCGATGACCCAAGAGGTATACTGAACCACCCCCGGCGTTTTCACCCCTGGCCCCACAATGGAGGGGTAGCGGACGCCCCTGAAATCCAGCCCGGATTTTCGCTTGAAAAACAGGCCCATGAGCTCGCAAAATACCTTGGTGGCCCCATAGAAGAGCTGCGGGCGCTGTAAGGTATAATCGTCGACTACACGTTTACGGACGTCCAAACCATAGGTTGCAAGGGTGCTGGAAAAGAGCACTTGAGGCACCTCGAATAATCTTGCTGCCTCGAGGACGTGAAAGGTCCCCATGGCATTTGCCCGAAATGATGCTGGATGATCGGCATCAGAAGGCACGGAGAGCATACCACCCAGGTGGTAGATCACCTTGGGCCTGAAAGTCTTCACCGTACTCAAAACGTGGCTGAAATTCCCGAGATCTCCCCGCACCACCTCAATCCGGTCCGCCACGTCATCGAGCAACTTCGTAGAGGGATTGATATCGAAAACAGCGATGTCCTTCTCCCCTTTTTCCAGGAGAACCCGAACAACCTGTGCACCGATAAAACCCGTTCCACCAGTAATCAGCGTGCTCATAGTTCCCTCCTATCGTTTCTTGTAAATCCTCTCAAAAACGTTGTTTACTAAAAAAATCCCACACTATTCTTCGATTTTTTTATCCCAGTAAAGGTGCTTCAAGCGATCCAAAAACTCTTGGTCGCGCCTTTGAATGGTCCCATCGAGCTCTGTTTTCGAAAAATCCACGGCATAATCGTAGAATCCCTTTCCGCTCTTGATACCAAAATTGCCCTGGGAGACGAGGCGCTGCAATACCTCGGGAGGGTCTGTGGAACTTTGAATGTGGGGGAGCAGGTTCGCGCAAACCTTGAACCAGAGATCCAGTCCACCCAAGTCGGCCGTAAGCAAGGGACCGATGCTGGCAAGACGGAATCCAAAACTCCCCTTGACGGCCTTGTCAATATCTGCGGCACTGGCCACCCCCCTCTCATAGAGATCAAATACCTCCCTTGCCATGGCCACTTGAATTCGATTGACCAGAAACCCGGGGAGCTCCTTATAGATCTTCACCGGTACCTTTCTTATTTTCATCAAGAGCCCATAGGCCGTCTGCATGGTCTCTTCACTCGTGCCCTCGCCCTTTACCACCTCCACCGTGGGCACGATGTGGGGAGGATTGAACCAGTGAGTGATAACCAACCGCTCTTTCCGCTTCACCCCCGCGCCAATATCCTTCAGGGTCAAGGAGGAGGTATTGGTGGCCATAATGGTATCTTTTCCACAAAGGGATTCAACACGTTGGAAAAGGTCCTGCTTTAGCGGCAAATCCTCGGGAGCCGCCTCCACAATGAAATCACTTCCCTCGATAGCACGCTTCAAATCGGCAGTGGTGGACAGCCTATTCAGGGCCAGGTCAATATCTTCTTTTCGGACAAGACCGGCCCGGTAAAAAAGTTCCAGGTTTTTCTCGATGCGCTCCTTGGCTGTCCCAAGGATGGATTCCTGTATATCATACAACCACACGGGATACCCACCCATAAGAAAACTCTGGGCGATTCCGTGTCCCATAATGCCGGCTCCAAGCACCGAAATTTCGTGTATTTCTTCCAGCTTCATAGAACGAGTCCTTTCCTCACCACCAATGTTAGAAATTAACGTTATCCAGGCCCTTCAAGCCGAGGATTTGCCTGGCTTCATCGGGTGTTGCCGGTTCGAGGCCCAGCTCCCTCGCAATCCTGATAATCTTCTCGACGTGCTCGGCGTTGCTCTTGGCCATGCGGCCCTTCTCCAAATAGAGATTATCTTCTAAACCAACACGAACATGACCGCCCAAGAGCAAAGATTGGGTACAGATGGGAAATTCGGCTCGGCCCGCAACACAGACGGAGAACTCGAAATCGCCAATTAGTCTCTTCGTGTAGTCGACCAAAAACATGAGGTTCTCCGGGCTTGGCGTAATTCCGCCCAGAACGCCCATCACATACTGGATATATACCGGTTTTTTGAGATACCCTCTCTGGAGTAGATGAGCGATATTGTTGATCATTCCAGAATCATAGACCTCCAGCTCCGGCTTTGTATCATTCTCATTGAAGAACTCACAGAATTCACGCAGTGTTTTGAACGTGTTCGTAAAGACAAAATCCTCGGTTAAACCCAGATACTTCGGTTCCCATTCATACTTCCAGTCCTTCCACCTATCCATTGCATGAAAGAGGGCAAAGTTCACGGAACCCGCGTTGAAGGATGCCAGCTCAGGACTGAATGTGGTAACGGTCTGTACACGTTCCTCGGCAGACATGCCCAAGCCGCCCCCAGTGGTCAGGCAGAGAATGATATCACATGTGCTTTTTACGGTGCTGGCGATATCTCGGAAGATATCCAGGTCGGTAACCGGCTGGCCTGTCTCTGGATCTCTGACATGGACATGGCACACCGTCCCCCCTGCTCCATGAACCGCAAGGATTTCATCTATTATCTGTTGTGGTGTAATCGGTAGATAGGGTGACATGGTAGGGGTATGAATACTCCCAGTAATAGCTGCCGTGATAATTCTCTTATTCATTTCTTCTCCTCCTGAGGTTCGGTTTGTGCTGGTTATCTTCCCCCCCTGTGACGGTCCTGGAGAATGATTGCAAAACAGGGATTATAGATAGTTGAGGTGGGCCTCATAGTCAAGACAAAAGATCATTGAAAACATGCCAGGAAGCCCTTTTATTTGTGGGGTGAATGGACTCCTTTGACTTACCGTTGGTTCTTCCCTTCCCAAATTATCTCCCCATTTCAACAAATGGGCTTTGAGATTTCCCTCATGTCGAAAGCATCGAACCGGAGGCATAAACAAGTACTCCAGAAACTCGCCAAACTTCAGCTTCGTATTCCATTGACATGATTTACCATTTCTGTATTATATCTTGAATGGCAAAGATTCTTGCGGGACAGCACATAAGATCGGACGGAAGGCCCTTGAGCGGGGTGCGCAAGGTGAGGATAGCCCGAAATTACCTGAAGCATGCCGAGGGTTCGGTCTTGATCGAAATGGGGGATACGCGG
>JABAOH010068230.1_pt2 | contig 47199 bp, 41 predicted proteins | sample 7062181 | NCBI WGS metagenome assembly JABAOH01 (sample SAMN14538630, study PRJNA623070) | marine sediment metagenome | biome: marine biome [ENVO:00000428]; feature: marine pelagic biome [ENVO:01000023]; material: deep marine sediment [ENVO:00002113]; isolation source: pool of 5 deep marine... | reverse complement strand
ATTGGAGCTTTACCTCCCTGAAGCGCAGAATTTTCCGGATTTGGCCGTCGTCCTGAAGGAGCAGCTTAAAGAGGCTGGAATCGAAGTAGATGTCCTGGTCCAACCGGAGAGCGTATATTACGGGGGTGATGATTGGATGGAAGCCGGGTTTGGTATCACCGGTTGGGGATCCAGACCTTATCCACAATTCTATCTGGAGGTGATGCTCACCTGTGACGCCATTTGGAATGAATCGCGCTTCTGCGACGAGGAATTCGACCGTTGGGTAGAAGTTGCCGGGACAACCCTGGATGATGGAGAACGTGTGGATGCTTACTATGAGATTCAGCGAATTCTAATCGAACGTGGCTCGATCATCATCCCCTTTTTCTTTCCCCAATTCGGCGCCATGAGTGAGGATGTAGAAGGTTTTCAGATGAAGGCGTTTCCAGGTCGCTCAGATTTCCGTCCGGTAGCCGTGATCGAGCAATAGAAGCAATGGAAACATCAATAGCTGGGTCATCAGGCGGTATCCCTATATCCAGGCGCCGCTTGCAGTCTGGTTTCAAAGGGCTATACGGACGGTGGACTTCTGCGATAGGTACGACCATCGTTATTTTGTTCCTATTGGTGGCGCTGTTGGGACCGCTGCTTGCGCCGTACGGCGCGAATGAGCAAATTGTGGCTGATGCGCGTCAGCCTCCTTCCAGTGAGCATTGGTTCGGAACTGATAATCTTGGACGGGATGTTTTCAGCCGTGTGGTTTTAGGGGCGCGGGATATCCTGGTTTTAACGGGACTGGGCACACTTCTGGCTGTGGTTTCTGGGATCTTCTTCGGCTTGATAAGCGGTTACCGGGGCGGCTTATTTGACGAAGCCATCATGCGGTTCTTCGACAGCCTACTGGCGCTCCCCGCTCTCCTGCTTTCTCTTCTCCTTCTCGGCCTCCTGGGCCCCTCACGCAGCAGTGTTCTCCTTGTGATCATCGTGGTCTATACGCCCATCGTCGCTCGAGTTGTTCGCAGTGTTGTGCTTTCAGTTAAATCCAAACCCTTTGTCGATGCGGCACGCCTCCAGGGTGAATCCGAGAGGAATATCCTTTTTCGTGAGATTCTGCCCTTGACTCTTCCCGCTCTCACCGTTGAAACAGCCATGCGGTTCTCTTACGCGATCTTTCTTGTAGCCTCATTAGGATTCTTGGGGATGGGGGTTCAGCCACCTAACCCTGATTGGGGATTGATGGTGAAGGAAGCTCGCGGCTTTGCTGAACAGACACCCTGGGCGATGTTCTTCCCGGCAGGAGCGATTGCACTCGTGGTTATCGGTGTCAACCTCACCGCAGACGGCATTAAACGCTTGTTGCAGGGTGAAGTTTAATGCGACAGGTACTGACATGAAGCACGGAAGTGATCCACTCCTGAGGATTCAGGATCTGACTGTCGCATATCAGAGCGCTGATATGGTCCATGAAGTACTCCGAGAGATCTCGTTGCAGGTGGAAGCTGGCCAGGTCATGGGCCTTGTGGGCGAGAGCGGTTCGGGGAAGACCACGCTGGCCATGGCCGTGGCTCGTTATTTGCCTAGCGAGGGAGCTATCACAAAAGGCGAGATTCTCTTTGAGGGCCGAAACCTGCTGGATCTTAGCAAAGGTGAGATGAGGAAGGTCTGGGGAAGGCAGATCACGCTTGTACCACAGGATCCTCTCTCGTCATTAAATCCTTCGATACGTGTAGGTGAACAGCTTGCTGAGACACTCAGGCAGCATCAGAGGATGTCTTCCGATGAGGCTGGGAGGTGGGCAGTTGACCTCCTAAGGACGGTTAGGATACCGGATCCACAGAAGGCTGCAGAGCAGTATCCTCACCAGATGAGCGGGGGCATGCAGCAGCGTGTGTTGATCGCCATGGCGCTCAGCAGTGAGCCGAAACTGCTGCTTTTAGATGAGCCCACAACAAATCTTGATACGACCACGCAAGCCAGCGTGTTGGATCTGATTCGCGATCTGATCAGGGAACGAGGTACAGCGGCCCTTTATGTAACGCATAACCTTGGTGTTGTCAGACAAATTTGTGATCGTGTGGCGGTGCTGTACTCCGGGCAACTTGTGGAGGAGGGGACAGTCGAGGCTATCTTTCAACGTCCAATCCATCCTTACACCTGGGGGCTATTGGAAAGCGTACCCCATCTCGGTCAGCACAAAAGTAGTATCCGCCTCAATGCGATGAATGGGCAATTACCCGCTCCAGGGGACCGTCCTTCAGGCTGCGCTTTCCGCCCCCGCTGCCCTCTGGCGATGGCTGTTTGTGAAACTACTCCGGACCCGCAACATGTAGAGGGTGACCATCAATGCCGCTGCCACCGATGGGAAGAGATCACTTCAGGGGAAATCGACGTAGCACCATCCATGACATTAGGGCGGCTTGAGGAACGCAGGGATGAAATTAAGAAGCCGGTTCTCGAGCTTCGTGACGTCACGGTTTATTACCCTCTACATCGATCGTTCGAAGAGGTCATACGTAATGAGCCGCGGAAGCGTGTCAAGGCGGTGGATGAAGTTAAATTAGACCTACTGCCGAGTCAAACGCTGGGTGTCGTAGGAGAGAGCGGGGGCGGGAAGACGACTTTGGCTCGCGCGGTAGTTGGCCTCCTTGGGGTGGACGAGGGTGAAATCCACTTCATGGGCTTTCCGCTAGCTGGAAATCTCAATCAACGTGATCCCGAGACGTTGCGGAATCTTCAAATAGTGTTCCAGAATCCGCAAGATGCGCTCAACCCCTATCATAAGGTGGGTGAAATTCTACGCCGACCGCTGCAACGGATGATGGGGATGTCCCGCAAGCAGGCGGATGTCGAGGTCATGAAGCTGCTGGATGCCGTCCACCTTACCCCGCAGCACGCTGGGCGTCTGCCGAACCAGTTGAGCGGCGGTGAGCAGCAGCGTGTAGCAATTGCTCGTGCATTCGCTTCCAATCCAACAGTCCTCCTCGCGGACGAACCGGTATCTTCCCTCGATGTATCCGTCCAGGCCGCAATATTGAATCTGTTCAACGAGCTGCAGCAGGAGCGCTGCAGTGCATACGTGTTTATTTCTCACGACCTTGCAGTGGTGGGGTACCTGGCGGATGTAGTTGCAGTGGTCTATCTGGGTCGCGTGATGGAAGTCTCCGATGCGAGTGTCCTCTTCAAACCACCCTACCATCCTTACACGGAGGCGCTCATAGCTGCAATCCCAGGGATTGAACCTGGATTATGGGGCTCGATTCGTCTTGAGGGGGATGTGCCCAGCCCAATAGATCCACCGAAGGGTTGCCCTTTCCACAGCCGATGTCATCGATTCCTGGGCGAGATTTGTGCACGCGAGAAACCTCCGATTCAGACTACAGCGGAGGGGAAGTCCTTTGCTTGCCACATCCCAGAAAATGACCTCATTAAATCTCAAGTGCCCATTGAGGATGAGGGTTCTTCGGTGGAGCGGAAAGTTTTATGACCCTTTACGTACTGCGTCGTCTTGGTTTTCTTGTCCTGACCTTGATCATCACCTCGATCATCATTTTCTCGATCACGCAGCTTCTTCCGGGTGATGTCGCGAGCATTATCTTGGGGCGTGAAGCTGGGGAGGAGGCTCTGCAAGTGCTGAGGGAAGATCTGGGACTGGATGAGCCGGCATATGTGCAGTACGGCACTTGGCTGATGAACTTCCTGCAGGGCGATTGGGGCGAGTCTTTCAGCACGCAAGTGGACGTCTTCACGATGGTCATGCAGCGGTTGCGCAACTCGCTCATGCTTGCGGCAGTCACGCTGGTCCTTGCAGTGCCACTGTCAGTGGCGCTTGGTGTCGTTGCAGGTTTAAGGGAAGGAAAACTGCTCGACAGCACGATCAACATTGGTTCATTGGCCGTCGTGGGGCTGCCGGAATTCGTAACCGGCCTGGTCCTGATCCAGATCTTCGCTTTCGGGTTGAAGTGGTTTCCGGCTAATTCATCCATCCGCGCTGGGGCTGGGTTCCTTGAGGTGCTTCCGATGTTGATCCTCCCAGCATTAACAGCAACCCTGGTGCTGCTAGCCTACATCATTCGACTGACCAGAGCGGGTGTGGTCGAGGAGTTGAAGGCCTCCTATGTGCGTACTGCGGATCTGAAGGGGCTGCCGCGCAACACGGTGGTGATCAAACACGTTCTTCGCAACGCACTCCTGCCGACCATTACCATCATCGCAGTCAGCGTCGGGTGGATGATCAGCGGACTGGTGGTGATTGAGAATGTGTTCAACTATCCCGGGTTAGGTAGGCTTTTAGTCTTTGCCATTGAACGTAGAGACTTGCCGATCATCCAAGCTGTGGCTTTGATCACCGTGCTGGGATTCGCACTGGCGAATCTGGCCGCTGACCTGCTCTCCGCTTTTCTCAACCCACGCGTCCGTTTTGAATAGAACAAGTCCCGGATTCCTGCTGAGTGAGCACCTGGGATGGGGGAATACGCGATCTCTCTAGAATGTGCTGGGTTTTTCTCAACACTGGCACTGGTTCCCGAATCCATGTAAAGTCTGCCTATCCTACTTGAGGTGTGGATAATGGCTGAGCCGACAGCACCCAAAGAACCCAACACCCTGGGCAATGCCAGCCTCGCGCTTGGAATCACCTCTGCGGCCCTGGTTTTTGGCATTGGACTGTGCGCCATTGTCGGCGCGCAGCAAGGATGGGTTCAGCTTTTAGGAACCCCGCTCTATGTTTGCGGCGCGAGCAGCGCGTTTCTAGGATTCATCGGAGTCATCCTGGGCTTTGCAGGGCTTTTCGGCACAAACCGCTCCCGAGCGACGGCCATCACCGGTTTGATCCTCGGCATTGTAGGTATCTGTCTGTTTATCGGGGCGTTAGCTGCGGTAGGGGGAGGGTAACCCTTCGGATCAGGCTTGAATCCTGCGCTGCTTTAGCGGTGGTTGTCGGAAAGTCATCCTTGAGACCTGCTTGAATCCGCCCACGTTCCATTAATGTATGTCGAGATAGACAGCTCATGAACTGGAAGTTTGTATTTCGAGGGTCAATCTTTGCCTCAGTCGCACTGGCCATTGGGCTTGTATTGCTCTTGTGGTTGTTCAACCAAGCCTTTCTGCCTCCACCTGCAGGGCCGACACCTCCGCCACCGACCATCGAAGTGCCCTCCGGACATTTGCCGCGCCTCCATGTTGGCTTACAGGAGTTTGCCAAATATCAAGGTGAGACCTATGTGTTGGTGGGCTGCGGTTTCTTTTTCGCTTTGGATGATGGGACGGTCATTGGCGCCACAACGGCTCACAGTTTGAATTTTGGCAGGGCAGAGAACCCATTGGAGCGGATCGCGTTCAGACTCTGGGATCAATCCAACTACCTCGTCGAAATGGATGCCCTCCACGTGGATCCCGGAAAACCGCGCCTGGGAAGGGATTTGACGGTGGATTACGTTCTGTTGGATGTTGATGAGCCAGTGGATCCCGACTTTGTCTTGGCGCCGGACCCCCGAGGTGGGCCACAGTTAGGAGAGCGAGTTGCCTTATTCAGTGGGTTAGGGGGTGACCCAGGCGTTTTTTCAGGTACTGTGTATAACGTGGACCGAAGAGGTTCATGGGTGATCATGGATGAGAATTTCTCGCCAGCGATGATGAGTGGTTCACCATTTGTAAGTTTATACACGGGGAATGTAGTGGGGATGGCCATCAGCGCGAGCCATCGTGAGGGTAGGCTGATGATCGGTATGCATCCCATCGGGTCGCTTATCGAGAAAGCGGAAGTAAGGAGACTGGAGACTAGAGATTAGAGGCTGGGGACGAATGACCAACGACCAATGACGAAAGATCAAGGACTGGTAGTTGGTCGTTAATCATTGGCCGTCCGTCGTTGGTCATTGGTCCTTCGTCATTGATCGTTGATCCTTTATCGCTTAGATCTGATCGCTTCTTAACTTTTTGGCTTATCAACCTATTGACTGATTAACTGATTCACTGGTCCCCGATCACGTATTGACCCATTTATGTCGCCCGGATGGTAGAATGGGCGTGTTTGTTTTAGATGGTGGCAATGTTTAAAGGCGATCATGATTCCCAATCCGAATGGGGATGAATCATGAAACTATCGCTGGATGGAGCCGGAGACATACAGGGATGAGCCGAGGTTGGAAATCTGCGGTATGGGCGATCCTTCTGATCCTTGTTGCTGTGATCGGCGTCGCCTCTGTTCTCTACTTCACGCGCTTTGGACCTGGGACGAGCGGGGATTCTGTCAACTACATCATGGGAGCGCAAAACCTGCTTGCGGGTAATGGATACAGCCGCAACTCGGGTGGAGGTGAGATTAGGCCCATCACGGGATTTCCGCCCTTATACCCTGTCTTTCTAACAATCAATGGTCTTTTGGGGCTCGATATTTTATTCGGAGTTAGAGTCCTTCAGGGGCTTCTCTTCGGTGTGAACATCATTCTTGTGGGGTTGTTAGTTCATCGTTATACGCGATCGATATTGGCGTCCGCGATCGGCGCGTTGCTCATTCTTACGACGCAGAACTTGATCTACCTCCACGGCTGGGTGATGACAGAAGTGCTTTTCATTTTCCTAATGCTGCTCGCGATCTATGGACTTGTATGGTATCTGGAAGTGAGCAAGGTTCCCATCCTACTCGTCACATCCATCATTATTGGTTTGGCGACGCTGACGCGCTATGTTGGTCTCAGCCTTACGGCGGCCGGCCTCGCCTCATTATTGTTGTTGAGTACGACGAGTTGGAAACGCCGTATATTGGACTGCCTGTTGCTCGGTGTGGTCAGCTTGGCTCCTGTCTACATGTGGCTGAGACGCAACGCTTCCATCGCAGGCACCATGGTGAATCGTGAGCTTCTTTACCATCCAATGCGAGCGGATCTCTTTATGAAGTACCGTGGGGTAGTATACGAATGGTTTTTCCCACTCCGCCTTGGGCTCACTCATACATTGAAGAAATCGCTACTCCTCGTCGTTGTCATTCCGACATTGGCGGTTTATTACGCTCTCGACTTCTGGGAGCGAATNNGTTGCCGCAGTGAGCGTTGCGTTGCTGCTTATCACGGTCAACCTGTTGGATTCATACGCCATGCTCACGGCGCCCAGCGAATTCATCGGATATACTGGGTTTCGAACTCACCGTCCCGGCACTGTGGTGACATTGAAGACCCTTGATCAATCCGCGCCCATTATCTCGAACAACCCGGAGTTGGTATACATCCTTTCGGACCGCTTCGCTTACATGCGCCCGATTCATTTTGATGTGTACTCGCTTGAATACAGGGAGGACTTCGAGCAGCAAATTGAGGCCACGCGAGATAAGTTGAACCGGGGTGGGGTGCTCGTGATTTTTGGTGCGCCGAATGATATGGACCGAGAGGTGATCGATCTACTTGGCGTTGAAGTCATCGATACCTTTTACGGGAGCGCGTTTTACGGTTATCCGGGGAGTGTTGAGGAGTGAAATCGATATCATTGGCGTCTTATGGCGCCAACCTGTTTGGCGGGCAGAAAGGCCTCAAAGGCCGAATGGAGTGAAAAGTGACCGAAGGACGTAAAGAGCAGCATGAGCCGAGGATTTCCGTCGTCCTCCCGGTATATGAGGAAGCGGAGACGGTCCAGAGACTGATCCCGGAGATTGTAGAGAGGCTTGATCAGGAGGGTGCGACATTCGAAATCATCGCTGTGGATGACGGCTCGCTGGATGAAACACCTGATGTGCTCAAAGCCCTGAAGCGACAGCATCCTCAACATTTACGTGTGGTGCGCCATCTGTACAACAAGGGGAACGGCGCTGCCCTGAGGACTGGCACCCGTGTAGCAGGTGGTGAGGTTGTTGTGTACATGGATGCCGATGGGCAGCATTCGCCAAGCGATATCCCCAAGCTCATTGCCAAGATCCCTCCATACGACCTGGTCATTGGTGCTCGGACGAAGAACTATCAAAGTAGCTGGCATCGACGAGCGGCGAATAATTTCTACAATCGTTTCGCCAGTTGGCTTTCAGATACAGAAGTGAAGGATCTCACATCAGGATTCCGCGCGCTTCGCCGAGCAGTAGCTATTCATTTCCTACCGCTCTATCCATCAGGCTTCTCCTCGCCGACAACAGTCACCATGTCATTCCTAAAAGCCGGTTACAATGTGACCTTCGTTCCCATCGATGTTGGGACCAGGAGGGCGGGTCGCAGCAAGATCAACCTGTGGAGGGATGGGAGCAATTTCGTGCTCATCATTCTTCGTATGATCATGCTCTATGACCCACTGCGTATCTTCCTCCCAACAGGCATTATTCTGGTTCTCCTTGGCCTCCTAACTTGGATCGCGGGTTTGATTCAGGCTGGAAGGCTGGTGTTGCCGAATTCCAGCCTATTCCTTTTCATCGCCGCTTTATTGACCTTGCTACTAGGATTGGTCGCAGGGCAGATCGCCAGTTCGCGCGTTTACTATCATGGCGATGAGACCATTCTGGTTGATGATCAACCACAGTAGGCGGGCGAACGAGATATCAAGGTTGGAGCTGCTTGGAGCGTGGGATGACACCTGCTAAGCGGCTAGCACGTTTCTCGTTGCGCTTACTGCTCATCCTGGCGGCCATTGCCCCACTTGCTTATGCAATCTATCGGGAGTGGCCAGCACTGCGAGCATCCATTGTTGGGATTGATTGGGGGGCGATGGCGGGCGCAGAGCTGATGCTCATTTCCGTAATGCTGCTCGTTGTTGCGGTGCCGTGGTTCTCGCTTCAGAGCCTGGGCGCCCAACTCTCATTCATCAAAGTTGCAGGCTTATATTTTGCCTCACAGGTTCTCAAATATCTCCCTGGAGGTTTCTGGGCCTTCCCCGGCCGGATAGCGGCCTACCGGGTTGCTGGTGTTGGGCAAGCTGAATCCATCGTGAGTGTTTTCAGGGAGACCTCAGCCCTTTTCCTCGGCGCTGCGGCGGTTGGGCTTTATGGTGTGCTCCAAGGTCTTGCGGTTTCAAATGTTGTACGGACGGCTATTACTTTGGGTGTCCTTGTAAGCATTATCGTCATCTTGATTACTCAGCTCCCCTGGTTCTGGAGGTTCCTATCCCGCTTTAAGTTCCTCCAATCCTCAACAGTGACGGCCTATGAACAAGTTAGCCAGAAGGGTCTGAGCCTGGTATGGTTTCCCCAGACTTTCTTAGCAAGTGTGGCATTCTGGCTCCTGCTCGGTCTGCCGTTTCGGCAAATGGCGACTGCAGTCACTCCCGATGCTGCAGCGCTCTCATGGGTGGATGCGGCCTCGATCTTCGCCCTCGCCTGGTGTGCAGGTTTTGTAGTTGTTTTCATCCCGGCTGGAATTGGAATACGAGAAGGAGTGCTCTCGATTCTTTTGTCTACTGTGCTACCTGTTGGTGATGCCCTCAGCCTCGCACTTATTTCACGAGCTGCCTGGATCCTGGCTGAAGCTTTCTGGATCCTTGTCACTCTCCTCTGGTGGACCCGTGACGCGGATCTCTCTTGGGAATCGCTCCGCCGGAATGGACCATAACCACCGTAGCAAAACATGCAGCATGATCTCTACGTGAATGGAAGAATTGGATTGTCCCTTTGCGGAGGGAACTTCTTGATCGAGGGTGGGGTTAGGTCCTTTTTTCTGCGAGCACGAAGGTCCATAAGACAGGATTTCGCACTTCGAGAATGCTGAATCTGGAACTTAGGAAAGTCTTGAATCCAGGTAGGGTCCAATGGTTGATGTGTTCGGGTGTGTTACCAAAGTCGCGCAAGTACTTCAACCTGGCCATATTTCCCAAGCGCCACCAGGGTTCATGGGGCACGCTGGCCAGGAGGTACCGTCCTGAGACACGGTGGGCCTCATCCAACGCGATTTGGGGATTACCTACGTGCTCCAGCAACTCAAGCATAAGCACAATATCGAAGGTACCTTCATCATAAGGAAGATCTTGTGCGTCACCGATCACGAGATCAGCGACTGTGTCATATTCCATTGCCAGGTTAATCCGGTCCGGATCCCGATCGATCCCAGTGATCCTTGCATTGCTCGTTATCGCGGTTTGACCGAGCACTATGCCCTCTCCGCACCCGATGTCCAACAGAGTGTCAAAAGGCACTTGTCCAAGCATGGTCTGGATGGTTTCGAGGAACCTGCTGTTCGCGTAGCGAAGTAGCGGATTCTTATAAGTGTACTTGGCCTGGAATGCAGCCAGGTTGGGACTGGAGGTTCGCTGGCTCATCTTCTCGTTATCCTATGAACGATTGATGCAGGTGACTTGATCATCAGTCTACCTTATTGAGGGTGGATTTGGGTAGGGTTGCATGGTTGCGTACATTTGGTGTAGGCGAAAGGCGATTTAGGGAATGGAGACTAGGCGCTTTGCCTTCGGCAAAGCGTGGGAGACTAGAGATTAGAGACTAGAGACTAACATTGAATTTGATTTCGAGTGCTGAAAGCTGATCGCTGATAGCTGAAAGCTTAAAACTAAAAGCTAAGAGCTAAATGCTGGCCCATGATCCCCGAAGACTCCTCGCCCTTATCAGTAGGAGATTGGTACTGATTGGGAAAACATCTTCGCAAGTAAATTGTAGGGTTGTTCTAGGGACAAAATGGGTACGATACCAGTAGGTAACGTGGACGTTTAGGGCTGATTAGACGCGCATAATACTCATGGCGACCAGAAGAATACGGAGTTAGTGTAATGCCTTGTTGCTTTACAAGGCTCGTGGTCAGTAGATTCCTGCAGCGTGGTATGTAGGGGAAATCTATGAGGATCAGAGTATTACACAGTTGGATAGGTCGCATTCAAGAAGAGGTTTTGAATGCCGACGAGTCTGACAGCTCAATTGAAGAATTCCTGGTATGGATGGTCCTCGAATTGGGTATCGCGATCATTATCTTCGTCTGTGCTCAGATTGGGCTTTGGAGTGCAGGTTGGGTTGCGGATCCGGGGACGGGCTCTGGGCTAGTTGCGGATTATGGGCCCTGGGATAGGTTGAATTTTCACACCTTTCGATCAGGCATTATTGAAGAAATCCACCAAGCAAACCCAGGGATAGAGAGTGAAGGGAAACTTGTCTCAACGCCCGAACCTGCTGACGAAGTCGTATGGATGGGGGAGCCTGTAGAATCTCCTGCACCCAGCGCCCCTGGGGGTGCTGGAGATGTACCCCCTGATTCAACCCAGATGCCCGGACCAGACCCTGATCCTTCCTCTGTTGTAGACACACCGTTGATCTCCCCCGACGGCGGCTCATTTACCGAGCCTGTAGTGGTCACGCTGAGTTGTAATACCGTTGGCGCTACGATTCGCTACACCACCGATGGCAGCGACCCGACGATAAACTCGTCGATGTATAACGAACCTTTCATCCTTACCTCAAGCGCAACAGTGAAGGCGCAGGCATTCAAGGATGGGATGCAAGACAGTGGCGTGGCCAGTGCCATGCTAACAGTGACAATTGATGGGGGTTCCTATGTCGATCTTGTGGCCGCCTCGCTGAGCTGGGTCCCGAACCCGGTACAAGAAGGTGATGATTTGTCTATTACCTTTGTGGTTCGTAACGATGGGAATGTTGCAGCACGGAGTTTCCATATTCAATTGACATTAAACGGAGCTAGTTTGTGCGATTGGGACGTGAGCAACCTGGGAGCCGGTCAGGTCTTCGAGCGGACCTGCTCGGGGTCATATAGCATTCCCTCGACATCTCCACCAGGGCACACGATCGAGTTGATCGTGGATGATCGGAATGAGGTGGCGGAGTCCAACGAGGGCAACAACACGAAGAGCGCGTACGTATCGGTGCAGACTGATTCATCCTCCGTGGATCTTGTGCCTGGCTACATAACCTGGTCGCCAAATCCGGTGAATCAGGGCGATGGAGTGTCCATCACGTTCACGGTGCGCAACGACGGCAGCAGTGGTGCAGGTGGGTTTCATGTCCAACTGTCATCCGATGGCAAGAAGATTTGCGATTGGATGGTCACCAGCCTTGGAGCTGGCGAGGTCTTCCAGCGTACCTGTCCGGCCTCAGATGGTATTCCCTCGGCCTCCTCCCCGGGACACACGATTGGGTTGACCGTGGATGATCGGGGTGAGATTGGGGAGTCCAACGAGGCTAATAATTCGACGAGCGTGTATATTCCAGTTGAGTCCATTGCCTACTTCGTGGACCTGGTCCCTGGAGCGATAACGTGGTCGCCGGATCCAACGTACAATGGCGACGGAGTGTCCATCACCTTTACTGTACGCAATGATGGGAACAGCGGGGCTGGTAGGTTTCATATTCAGCTGTTACGTGATGGTACGAATATGTGCGATTGGGACGTAGGTAGCCTCGGGGCTGGCGAGGTCATCCAGCGGACCTGCCCTGTATCGCATGGTATTCCCTCGGCCTCGCAACCTGGACACTCGATTGAGATAAGAGTAGATGATCGGAGCGAGGTTGCTGAGTCAAGCGAAGGCAACAACTCGAAAACCATCTACATCCCCGTATTGTAAAGTTCCAATGTTAACCTTGCGAAGGTTTAAACCTTCGCAAGGGTTGCGCCTCTTGAACGACAATATCATCCAAAGAGATTCACCCACCTTGTATTTCTCGCATGAAAAAATAGAATGAATAGTTCGTATTCGCCTAAATCCACTCGAGCGAACGACATCCAACCAACCACTTCCATCAAGGAAAGCATCCCATGGGCGGCACAGCGACAACCCCTACATCATCAGTCGGCTACCTTGATTTGGTCCGACGAAACGTCAATTTCCGCAATCTGTGGCTAGGTCAGGTCATCAGCCTTTTTGGTGATTGGTTCAACCTCATCGCCTCAGCAGCGCTTATTGGGTTGCTCACAGGATCGGGCGTCGCAATCGGCGGCCTCTTTGTAATCAGGTTTCTTGCACCATTCATAGCAAGCCCTCTCGCTGGACTTGCAGCAGATCGCTTTAACCGGAAGCATGTACTTATTGCCTGTGATCTGTCCCGCATCGTAGTGGTCATAGGCTTTTTCTTCGTCCGTGATCCTGGGGACATCTGGCTTCTCTATGGCCTGACGGCTCTTCAACTTGCCATAGGGGGCATCTTCTACACTTCTCGAACGGCAATTCTCCCGGACATCGTCTCGGATCGTGAACTAGGCACAGCGAATGCGCTTACCTCGGCAACATGGTCTGTCATGCTGGCGTTGGGCGCAGCGGTTGGCGGTCTTGTAACTGGCGGTTGGGGGATATACCAGGCCTTTGCCATCGATGCTCTAAGTTTTGTCATCTCTGCATTTTTCATTTCGAGAATGGTATATCTGCGCCCCACAGATCGACCGCTAGACGGAGAGATCAGGACGAATCCGGTCCGAGATTTTATCGACGGATTACGGTATCTGGGCGAGCATCATGACATTCTCGTTATCAGTCTACAAAAGGCCGCATTCCACATCACGATATCAGGTCCATTCACCGTAGTTCAGGTAGCACTCGCGAGCAACGTATTTGTGATTGGGGAGGGCGGGGGGATCAGTCTTGGCATCATCCTGGCGGTCACAGGTGTGGGTACAGGTATAGGGCCGATCATCACTCGGCGATTCACCGGAGACCGCGATCGATCCTTACGCATAGCACTCGCTGCTGGTTACCTGATTGCTGCATTGGGAGCTGCCGTCGTCGCAACGCTGGAGAACTTCGGAGTAGTTTTGTTGGGAAATTTGTTTCGATCTGTTGGTGGTGGCATCGGGTGGGTCTTCTCGACGCAGTTGCTGCTACAGCTGCTCCCAGGGGACGTACGTGGAAGGGTGCTCTCCACCGAGTTCGCATTTTTCACCCTGGCAAGCGCGATCGGTGCAGTGCTGGGTGGGTGGGCACTAGACAACGAAGCGATAGGATTGGAGCGATCCATTTATTGGATGGCTATCATCGCCCTGATTCCCTTTGCACTCTGGGTTCTTTGGATGATTTTTGGAGAAAGGGAGTCACCGGCCGTAGAGACCGAGACAGAGGAACCAGCTGTTTTGGAGAAGTAGTGAGCGGTCATCGGCAAACCAATCTCATAGCAATGTCATTGCAAAGAAATGCTTGAGCATGAATTTTGGAGAATGAAAGAGGGAAACAGCATATCAAAGGGCGTGTGGGCACTTATGAGAGGCTAGGAGTTAATCTGCGACGAAGATCAATGAAAATAAGTTGATATGTGTAATTCGGCATGGGGTAGTAGGGGCGTTCAATTGTGTGAACGCCCCTACATGTGATTCTGCGCGGATGGTGTAAACGGAGGCAATGGAATGCCGCCCTACTTAATAGGGACAGCATTTGGCATAGGGCGGCTTGCACTCCTCCCAGTACTCCAGTACCTCGCCTCAAAGGACCAGCGTACCGTAACCAGCATTGAGACCAAATCCTAGAATGGTAGGAGCGGTCGCCATGATCGCTCCATGTCAGTTCTTAAGAAAGATCATGTATATCCGAATCTTGCGAAGACTCATGGGGGCCAACAATGGGCATTAAATCTTTGGTACAGAATGCACGGGGCACAATCTATTGGCGTCCCGTGAGATCTCGCTTCGCTTTTCTCTCTTTCATGCTGATCCTCTGGAGCATCATTGCTGTTTTCACGAGCGTAACTGGCTTGGGCGCGGCCAGTGGTCAGATTTTCTATGTGGCTGTGGATGGTAGCGACAATACCGGCGATGGTTCACAGCATAATCCATGGGGCACCATTAACCATGCTTTATCCAAAGTAACTGATGGTAGCACCATCCTGGTTCAGCAAGGCACTTATAACGGTCGCGTGCGGCTGCGCGGCACATTCACTGAAGGCGTCACCGTGAAATCGGAAGTGCCCTACCAGGCGCGTTTACGCAACGACAGCACTGTTGTCACCTGTTTCTACGGACAGGGGATAACGATGGAGGGCTTCGACATCGCCCATAATGGGCCTGGTGCGGGAGCGTTGGTGATACAGATACAAGACCTACGCGGTGAACCAGGGGGAGAGGATATCGTTGGCCGCATTACCCTTCGGAACAATATTCTCCACGACAGCTACAACAATGACATCCTCAAGGTTAACAACGGGGCCGGTGGAATCCTGATTGAAGGGAACGTCTTCTACAACCAGACCGGCAGCGATGAGCACATCGATGTCAACAGCGTGACGGACGTGGTCATCCAGGACAATGTCTTCTTCAACGATTTTGAGGGGAGCGGTCGTGTCAATCCCGGGAATACCAGTAGCTACATTGTGATCAAGGATAGCGACGGTGTGGCGAATGGCGTGATTGGGAGCCAGCGAATCACTGTAAGACGGAACATCTTCCTGAACTGGGAGGGTTCTTCGGGCCACAATTTCGTGCTGGTAGGCGAGGATGGAAAGCCCTATCACGAAGGCATGGATGTGATGGTGGAGAACAATCTGCTCCTGGGCAATTCACAACAAGTGATGCGGGCTCCATTTGGTGTGAAAGGGGGACGTTCCATCACATTCCGCAACAATACGGTTGTGGGCGATTTGCCATCGCTGGCCTACGCTATGAGATTGAACACAGAGGGGAGCAATCCACCCAATGAGGATATTCGCTTCTACAACAATATCTGGTCCGACCCGACAGGCACGATGGGAGCTGAGGACGCCTACCGCCCCCACGATTTTTCAGATACTCCACTTGGTCAGACAACGTCTTTTGAACTTAGCAACAACCTATATTGGAATGGCGGAGCGCCCATTCCGGAGGATCCTGGTGAACTGATTAATTTCACCAACGACTCCGCAAGGATCGTGGCAGATCCACTGCTGAGAGAGCATGGTCAGATAGCCCTGCCTCGTTGGGATTCGACAGCAGGGTCATTCTCCGACGGTTCGAGTTCCGTTCGCCAGGCTTTTGAGCGTCTGGTGCTTTTATTCGGTGCGCCGGCGGAGGGAAGCCCCGTTGTAGATGCTGCTGATCCCGCTAACAGTCCCGTTGAAGACATCCTGGGAAGGCCTAGATCCGAGAGTGCCGCTCCTGACCTTGGCGCTTTCGAGGTCGGATCTCCAGTTCCGATCCCAGGTGACCTCAACCAGGATGGTGTGGTCAATGGTGGAGATGTAAATCTATGTGTGTTGGTAATTTTCGAGATGGAGAGTGATCCCGGAGTTTTGGCTCGGGCCGACTTGAACGGAGATGATCGAGTAGACGTCCGGGATATTCAAGAAATCGTGAATATTTTCACAAACGGATCACCGTGATTGGGTAGGTATCTTTTTCGCCCGATGAGTTGCCTGCACGGCGTTGAGGACAGTTTGTTATTAGTACATTAATTACCGAATTTGGCTCAGGTTTGATGTACGGCTTGTGATGGAAATGTGAACGCTATGGATGCGCTGGGTAGCGCGAACCTCGTCGCGGAGGGATGGGGTGAAGATTATGCGGGTTTTGTTTTCTATTCTTCACCTGGCACTGCTAACCAACCTAATCTTCGTCCTAGATGGGTCAGCTGACGCAGGAGTTGAAGTAGTGTGGGCGCCTCGCACCATACAGGCATCTGAGGCGGGATGTGTTTTGTATGTCTCGACGGATGGGTCTGACGAGAATGTAGGCACCGAGCAGTTGCCACTGCGAACGATTCAGCATGCAGCTGACATTGCGATCGCGGGAGATGTCATCTGCGTGTATCCAGGGAGTTACGGCGAGCGTATCGTGATCACTCGCTCTGGCGTCTTCGGTCAGAGGATCAGGTTTAGATCGCTTGGCGGCGCAGTTACTCGAGGCTTCACAATCCTGGCGAATCACATCGCTGTCGAGAACTTTGAGGTGACAAACACACTGGATGATTGGCGTGATGCTCACGGAATCTTCCTTGAGGGGACCAACCTGGTGATCATTGACAATTTTGTGCATCACGTGCGAGGAGACGGCATCACTTGCTACCACCATGAACCATACTGCAACGATTCGCTGATCGCCGATAACATCGTCGCTTATGCGGATGGAACCGGGGTACGGATCTTTGGCCAGGGCAACACCGTCGAAAGAAATGATATTTCCCATTCCGTCAATGCACTAGGTGGCGATGCTGATGGCATACGCTTCTTCGGGAGTGACCAGATCATTCGAGGTAACTTCATTCATGACATCACGAATGACGAAGCTCCCAGTGCACATACGGACTGCTTCCAGACATTTGACAATAGCAAACCGCCCACCAACGACATTCTCATCGAAGGTAATGTGTGCATCAACGTCGACCACCAGTGCATGATGGCTTCAGCCGAGACTAAGCGGCAATCCTCCGGCATCACATTTCGCAACAACATCTGCGACAACAACGGAGGGCAGGCGATTAATGTATTGCAAATCCCGAACGTTACGATTGTGAACAACACCTTCTCTGAAAACATCCTCTATCGAGCCGTTATTCTGCGTGACCAAGCACATCATGCAACGATTTTGAACAACATATTCTTCGGTTCTTATTTCCATTACGAAGTGGATGAGAGCTCTCTGTCCGGCCTTACAGCAGATTACAACCTCAAGTATCCGGCTAGTTGGAGGATGTGGGTGGAACCCCATGGGATCTGGGACGTCGATCCGCAGTTTGTCGATTCGACGTCAAAGGATTTTCATCTGCAATCTACATCCCCTGCCATTGACCATGGGATCACCTTGTCGGAGGTAGTAGTCGATCTCGAGGGGGTTCCTAGACCACAAGGGTATGGATATGACATAGGAGCCTACGAGTATGCCGAAGCTGCATTCATGGCGGAGGACCTGAATTTGGATGGTTCTGTAGACGTGCTTGATGTGTCGCTCTGCGTAAACGTTATCTTGGAGTTGGAAAAAGACGCAGGAATACTTGTTCGAGCAAATGTCAACAGGGATCTCAAAGTAGATGTGCAAGACGTTCAACAAATCATCAACGCGATCGATAGCGAAGGTGTTGGAGAAAGCAATTATCGGCGATAAGTTTCAGCAAAGTCCCATGGACGGGATTGATCTCTTGAGAGCGATTTATCATCGTCCGTTTTTGACCGGAGGGACCGGAGATGAAAAAGTTTCTATCTACCTTAGGAGTGTTGTCCACCCTGGTACTGAGCTTTAGAGGTTTGGAAATTCCGTCGCCTGGAGCAACGCTGATGGGCGGTGAGGTATCCGCGGATGTCGGACAAACCGGGGTTATTGTGCCCATCAGCCTGACATCCCATTCGGGTGCGAGCGTCGCAGCGTTGAACTTCGACCTGAGCTTTGACCCTGGTCAGGTTGATGTCCAAGCTGTCACTGCAGGTGAGGCAGCGGTATCAGCAGAAAAGGAGGTTGTGCATTCCTCCCCCTCTGGAAATCTGCTGCGTGTAATTGTGTATGGTTTGAACCAAAATGCGATCGGGGATGGTGTTGTGGTTGAGATAACAGTAGATATTCGTTCTGACGCTCAACCTGGACTTGCATCACTGATCTTTGAAGATGCCGCGGCCGCCTCTCCGGATGCTTCATTGGTTCCACTCGATCTATACGACGCGTTGATCACCATCGAGTCACCCACGACTTTTATGGATGTTCCCAAGGACCACTGGGCTTATGCCTACATCGAAGCACTCTACCAGGCGGGCTACGTAGCCGGCTGCAGCCTCGATCCACCCATGTACTGCCCTGAGAAGATCATGGATCGCGCCGAAAGCGCAGTCTTCGTCGTGCGCGGGGTGCACGGCGCCGGTTTCGCGCCGCCTCAGCCTACAGAGCAGGTCTTTGGTGATGTGCCACTCTGGGAATGGTTCGCCGATTGGACGGCGCAGCTCTGGGTGGATAGCTACACGTCAGGTTGCGGGACGGATCCTTTGATTTACTGCCCGTTCCAGGAGCACACGCGAGCGGAAGGAGCGGTGTTCTTCCTGCGGATGATGAATGGGGCGGATTACCTACCGCCGGACCCGGTGGGAATCTTTGCCGATGTGACGGTGGATGCATGGTATGCGAGGTGGGTAGAGGCGGCCTACGCGGCGGGCATTCTTCCCGCCTGTGAGGAGAGGCCGGAGTTGAAGAGCTGTCCGATGGATCCATTGGACCGAGCCATGGGTGCGTACATGATGGTGCTGGCGAAGGAGATTAGAGATTAGGAATCAGTGAATTGGTCAATAAGTCAAGAAGTGAATGTGTTGATAAGTCAAGAAGGATTACGTTTTGACCTATTGACCTTTTCACTTATCAACCGGTCCCTGATGATCCGATTCCCGATTAACTGATTCCTGACAATCTTCTGGTACCACCGTACCCTGACCTTTTCCACCAGAGTACTAATGCTCTTTGACAGTCGCTCGTCCATACTCTACTCGGAGGGTGGTTATGAGGGCTCGCGTGGGACGACAGTAGTCTCTTTCTCACCCCCAATCTAGCCCTTAAAGCGATATATCGAATCCGATATTGAGGTTTTTGTCATTGGTATTGTTTCGTCCAAATAAATGAAGGAACTATGAGTACTAAAGGGAATCTTTCTTACAACACCCATATCGCCGGTCTTATCTTGATGCTTTGTCTGTTCGCTGGAATGATGGTCATTGACCAGAGGCAAGCCCAGGCGTCCACTTACGAGAAGGGGGATAACGCACCTGTGAATGTCATCAGCTACACGAATGGTAGTGGACCTGGGCTGACCATAACACCAACGCCGACTGCAACGCCGGACACCACATTCATCGATGTGCCGGAAAACCACTGGGCTTATAACTACATCGAAAGTCTTTACCAGGGCGGCTATGTCGCTGGATGCAGCACTGAGCCGCGCATGTACTGCCCCGAGAATGGCATGACTCGAGCCGAAGGCGCCGTATTCGTCGAGCGCGGGATTCACGGCGCTGGCTACCTGCCCACTGAGCCAAGCCACCAGACTTTTGCCGATGTACCAACCCACGAATGGTTCTTCAAGTGGGCTGAAGGTCTTTGGGAGGACGGCTACACCGCCGGCTGCGGGAGTGAACCGCTCATCTTCTGCCCGCTCGCGGGCCACACTCGAGCCGAGGCCGCAGTCTTCTTCGAACGCATGCTCCATGGAGCGGACTTCGTGCCCGCCGATCCAGTGACCCAGGTCTATGACGACGTGCCAGTCGGAGGAAGCGCCTTGTGGTTCAGCAAGTGGGTCATGGCCGCGTACCAGGATGGCCTCGTGCACGATTGTGAGGATGACGCCAACCGCGGCGATGCTTTTTATCGCCCCTACGATGGTCTCACCCGTGCTGAGGCGGCATGCATGATGGGAAAAGCTAAGGGAGCACCTCAAACCATTCGGATTGTGTTTACCCCCTCGAACGAGGACTTCGCTAACCCCGAACGCGGGTTTATGAAGCAGTCTTCCATATGGCCCGATGAACCCTTTTCTACCTCGAAAATCAGACGCAAGGAGCCATCCGATTCGGTTGTATGGGTCTACTTTCGATTGGATAACTATCGTGATCCTAGAGACGGCGTCGGTGTAACACTGAACGATTACCAATGCCAGCCCATTGATGCAACTGGGTTATCAAGGATTGAGCAAACGTTTCAGACAGCTCGCGAAAAGGGTCTTAAACTTGTTTACAGATTTATCTACAACTGGGGCCCCGGTTCGACCAAGTACCCGGATCAAGCCAACCCCGATGTACCTATCGAATGTGTACGTCAACATTTGGAACAGTTAAGGCCAATCATGATCGCGAATGTTGACGTAACCGTAGCTGTGCAGGTTGGATTTGTTGGTCATTGGGGTGAGTGGCACAGTTCAAAGTACTTGCATCCACTTGAGATAAGAAGCGAAATTGTTAATACGCTTTTGGACATCGTACCCAAAGAGCGGATGCTCCAACTTCGATATCCAAGATACAAGGAGTTGTTCTTTGGTGGAGTGTTATCGGAAACTGAAGCATTTTCACAAAGCCCGCAAAGTCGCGTTGGTCACCACAATGACTGTTTCTTAAGGGATCAGGATGATACAACCTATCGATCAACAACAAATCAAGAACCCAAGCATCATTCGACATACTGTGATGGACAAGACCCAATTACCTGCTGGAAGGATTTTGTTTCTCAAGAAGGGCGTTTTACGCCCATTGGTGGGGAAACCTGTCAGTACAATCCTCCTCGCACAGAATGTGCCAATGCACTAGCGGAAATGGAAGCTCTTCACTGGTCATTTATCAATAACGGGTACAGACAAGAGGTTCTTGATAGTTGGGTCGCTGGTGGATGTATGGATACCATTCGTCAACGGCTAGGATACCGCCTGGTGTTGACCGAAGCGGTGATGCCTGAAGCGGTGCGTCCGGGGAGCTCGTTCGATCTTAAAGTGTCACTCCGAAACGATGGCTTCGCCGCGATGTTCAACGAGCGTCCAGTGTATGTGGTGCTCGATGGTGCTGGTGTTCGCTATGGGGTGCAGCTTGAAAATACCGATCCCCGTCGTTGGGAATCGGGGCAATCTCAAACTATCAACGCGCGTTTGCAACTTCCTGGAGACCTCGCGGATGGAACCTACCGGCTCAGTCTATGGTTGCCCGATCAGGCCAGTACGCTGCGAGATAACCCGAGTTACGCGGTTCGCTTTGCAAATAACCAAGTCTGGGAAGTTGACAGTGGATTGAATATTCTGACTACGAATTTCAGAGTCGCCACCGATGCTCAGGGATTTGAGGATCCTACTGCTCTGGGGTTACGGGTACTTTCCGAATAGGAAATCTAAAATTCCATGAACCCTTGCGAAGGTTGGCGGACCTACGGTTAACGAACCTCCGGTTCGCATAAACCTTCGCAAGGTTTAAGCCTTCGCAAGGGTTAGGTAGAGGCAGCTCTTTGAGCCGCCCCTACCTACTCGGAGGAGAGAGCGTTGGTGGATTTCGACTTAAAACACCAAGCTGAGGACCACGATGGCCATTACGGGGCCAACCAGAGCCCAGGCGATCTTAAGGCCGGTATATGAGGGGCGCCTGTGCTGCGCATCCTTGAGCTGGCGATAGAGCTCAGCTTCCTTCATCAGTTCCTTTCGACGGGCTTCTGCCACTATGAATGAGAGATCGATGTTGTTCATTGTTACCTCCTAGTTATGTTATTTTGCAATTTCCTCTGCAAGATTCCGGTCTTTCTGCTGTGTTTCCGGGTGAGAGGGTTTATGATCTTTGTCCTAGCCATCCCTCTTTATATGCCTCTCAGTTGATCATTTTGTTCTTTGTGAACCGCGTTTACGCTACCAATTTAACAACCCATCGTCACCAGGAAGTGGTCGAAATCGTTTATCCACCGTGTTTTAACAAAAAGATGAGTCTGCAGAGTAGACCAGAGGGGAGGAAAGCAGGGAATAAGCAGGCTTAGTATGAGTTTGAGACCATAATTTGACGTGCTATACTCGTATCTGTCATAGGGACATCTCACTCGCCGATTAAGCCTAAAAAACCGATAGCTTACATAAACCCAGACAATGGAATGATTGAAGTCTATTTGCTTGGGCAGTTTGACGTGAAGAGGGATCAAGAGAGCATAGAGATCCCTTCGCGGCCTGCTCAATCTCTCCTCGCATACCTGATCCTTTCAGCCGGCACGGCTCACCGCCGCGAGAAGTTGGCTGGGCTCCTTTGGCCGGATGCCACCGAATCCAATGCTAGGAGCAACCTACGGCATGCATTATGGCGCCTTCGCAAAGCGATTGGCGATGGGTACATCCTGAGCGACAAGATTTCCATCGAATTCGACGGCGAATCGGATTACTGGCTGGATACGACTGAATTGGAGGGAGAAGAGCGGGACCGACAAGATGTAGATGTGCTTCTGCAGTCAGTATCGGTCTACGGGGGAGAGCTTCTTCCTGGTTTCTATGACGACTGGGTCATTTTGGAGAGGGAGCGACTACGAGCCCTGTTCGAGAAGAGGATCCATTGGCTCCTCGATCTCCTGGTTGAGTTAAATCGTTGGTCTGAGGTTCTGGAATGGGGTGAACGTTGGATCGCGATGGGTTACGTCCCAGAGCCGGCTTACCGGGCATTGATGGTCGCCAACAGCGGCCTTGGTGATTCAGCGGGGATGGCTGCAGTCTATCGGCGGTGTATCAATGCGCTTAGAGATGAGCTAGGCGTGGAGCCATCCGAGGAAACGCAGGCGACCTATGAATGGCTTGCACAGGGCGGAAAACCCGGAGAAGTGAGGCAGATTGAGCAGATCCCTGTCCTGGAGGCTGATTCCGCAACGGCGGTTCAAGCCTTGCTTGGGCAATGGCGGGCTAGAGGTGTCGAAGTATTGGATGTACCCAGCCTGGCCATCATCCAAGCCAGCCCGGGTGAAGGTCCGCTCGCGGATGGGGATGCTGCGCTCCTTATCAGGAGTGCCCTGGAGCATGCTGTCGATGTTGAGCCCTGGCTCGAACGGGCTCGCTCTGAGGATGTCGCAGTCGAGGCGTTAATGGATGTATGTGACGATTACCCACGACCGCGCGTCCGCACACGCATTGTTGAGGCTTTGGAAGGTCTACCGTCTGATGCCGCCACGAAGGCCTTGCTGCGGATCGGAACGAGCGACGATACTGCCAGGGTGCGCTCGAAAGCCGCGGTGGCTGCAGCAGAACGCGGGCAGCTAGATGCAGTAATGCAATCATTGGTGGGCGAATTGAATGAGACGGGAGGGGCGGCTGCGATGGCGTCATTCGTCGCCGTGGCAGACGTTGTGGGAATCCCGGAAGGCATTGGCAGGTATCCCAGGCTTTCAGTCGGATTGGCCCTCGCTCAACGCCGTTGGCGTGCGAATGCTTCCAGTATCTTTCGGCAAGCACTGCGCGCGGCCACAGGAGGCGCGCTGGCCATGGCGCTGGTTGCGAACTTACAGCTCATCCCTGGCTACATTATGAATCCCGATGTCATCCAACAGAGTTTGGAATTCATGACGTTACCCATCTGGCTTTTCAGTAACTTGCTCCTTGGCTTGTTGTGGGGTGGTTTATTGGGCGGAGCGCTGGGTTTCCTGGTTGGGCTTGCGGACAGCCTCTGGTCGGGAAGTGCAAGGCCGAAGTGGCGAGTCATTTTTGGTAGCTTCGCCGGGTTGATCCAATCCATGTTTTTAATTCTTCTCTCGTTATCAGAGGGCTTTGTGCCGCAGGCTGCATCTTCTGTGTTTACCCCTATTTACATCGTCTATGGTTTGGTCTTCGGCGCTGCGCTGACTATTGTTGTGCCTCAACTGGGTACTCGGCGATCGAGAGGCAGTCAGGTCGGCCGGGCTTTCTTGACATCTGCACTGATCGCGGTGGTGGCTATACCAAGCGTCTATGTGGTTTATCGTGATACCGCAATCACGGCCCTAGTACTGCATCTCATGGGCGCCCTATTTTATCCGCTTGGGATCGCACTTGCACTTAGTGGGGGCCGAGTGGAAACGATTGAAACATGATATACACTCGTTACGGTCATTGAGATTCGGCCTGATCCATTAAAAAGGAGGACATTCATGGGTGGAGGAGAACATTGGGACAAGCTAATGGGGCTCATCGATCTTGCGAAGGCGGACCCCGAGATCAGTGAGAAGCTCAGGCATGGTAAACCTTCTGAGGTAGCTCAGATCATAGAATCCCAGGCAGGAATGAGCATGGAGGATCTGGGTCTGATCTTCGATGATCTGGAGTACATCGCTGACAGGAACAGCATACAGTGGTGGAGCCCATTGGCTTGATAAGAGGATCTACTTCAAGAAGATATCCTATAAATTGACCCAATCAAGTACGCACTATTCACTCGTCGGAGGAGCCATTGACGCATTTAAGGCTGCCTGTTGATGCTCGGGCGGTCGACCTCTTCGAGCACCTAAACGGGCGTTTCTTTGATTTTATCCATGGTCTTCCTGCACCGTTGAAGGAATTAGCGAAGCGGAAGAGCACATTTCTGGGCAGCGAAGATGATGAAGCCTTTCCTGGGGTGCAGGCGCTAAATCCCGTCCTTGCCGCTACACCGTGGATGTTCTGGGAGACCTTTGACGACCTGGAAGATGAGCAATTCCTCGACATAGCCGAAGCTGGAACAACCTTCGTGCTAGCCTCCATCCTCCTGGATCACCTCGTAGATGGACAAGCGGACTCCCCAGAAGAGCTAGCGCTTCTCCAACAGGCATTCTATGAGCACGGTGTACGCCTTTATAGGAAGGCTCTACCGGCGTCGTCGCATTTCTGGATCCACTTCNNGTGGGTTTGAGCAAGGAGTTGGAGACACAGGAGTACCCACGGCAGGTCGCATTAGAGGAACTGCAAATTATGGCGCATGGCAAGGTTTCGCCCATCGTCACCACAGCCGCTGCCCTGGCGGAAGCTACTGAGCAACCGCAGGTCCTAAAGCCCATCGAGGACTCACTGAAAGAAATCGCCGTTGCATCACAGATGTTGGATGACGTTGGGGATTGGGCGCACGACGTCGAAGTCGGCCATCTTACCTGTTATCTAAGCCATCTTGCACCAACTGAGGCTTGGGAAGCAACGGAGTGGCCTTCTATCGAAGAACTGCAGGCCAAAATTGATGCAGAATGGGTCGACATTGAGCACCTGCGCTTGGTGATCAATTGGCTGGATCGTTCTATCGACGCGGTGAATGGGCTGGATTGTCCCGGATGGATTGAGTATGTAGGTGGTTACCGATCGCTCACTGATGAGCACATGACAACGGCTATGGCGCGCCACCTCGTGCGTACACTTCGACCGATGGTGCAACCGAAGGGGCGGTCGTAAAGTAACAAGTCAAGAAGTGAATGTGTGGATAGGTCGATAAGTCGAAAAGTACGTGGATAATCAGGGATCGGGTATCAGGAATCGGAGATCGGATAATCAGTGATCGGTTTGTAAGTGAAAAAGTCAATGCGCCAAAATGTAATCCTTCTCGACTTATTATCACATTCACGTATCAACTTATTGACTCGAAATCCTTGCGAAGGTTTAAACCTTCGCAAGGGGATCAGTGGAAGTTGTAGGGGCGAAGCATTTGAATTTATTCACAGGATTGTTATTCGGGTCCCGGTAAATGCTTCGCCCGTACGAGTTAGTGGTATTCTTGAATTATTGTCCAACACAAAGCGAGGAAGAAGAAATGTCATCATGGAAAACACTGTTGAATGATGACCCACTCCCATGGCTCCTGGAAAAGGATCCCGAGAATCCGGGAGTACGGTATTTCGCATTGCGCGATCTTCTGGGAGCAGATGAAGAAGATCCTGAGGTCCGTGAGGCTCAAAAGGACATCATGGAGACTGGCCCCGTGCCTGTCATCCTAGAGGCCCAGGATCAGGAAGGCTGGTGGTACAAACCCGGTGGTGGATACTCGCCCAAAAATCAGGGAACTGTATGGCAAATTCTCATCTTGGCGGAGCTGGGTGCGGACCCCTCGGATGAGAGGGTTCGGCACGGCTGCGAGTATTTGTTGAGTCACAGCATCGCGCCTAGTGACGCATTCTCGGCCCTTAAAAAGCCTGTCAACAGCGGTATGATCCTCTGTTTAAACGGCAATATGATATATGCGTTGTCTCGATTGGGTTTTGGAAAGGACGTGCGTGTGCGAGGTGCGATGGATTGGATGGTGAGAGCGATCACAGGTGAGGGGGATATAAGTTACCTGAAATCTGGGACGACGGGCCCTGGATTCGCATGCAGCGCGAATCTGGCCCAGCCATGTGGCTGGGGCGCGAACAAGACCTTGAGGGCGCTTCTTTCCATTCCTCCTGAAGAGCGAAGTGCAGAGCAACAGCGTGCATTGGGGGTGGGAGCGGAGTTCCTTCTCGGTCGTGATCCCGCACAGGCGGATTATCCGTGTACGGATCGCGTGAGTTCGACCTGGTTTAAATTCGGATTTCCACTGAGCTATTGGAGTGATGTATTGGAAACCACGGCGGTGTTGGTGGAGATGGGTTATGGGGATGATCCGAGGCTGAAGAATGCGATCGAATATATCTTAGGCAAGCAAGATGACCAGGGGAGATGGAAGATGGAGAATACGCTCAATCGGATGTGGGTTCCTATTGAGGAGAAGAAGGTTCCCAGTAAATGGGTGACCCTGCGTGCGTTGCGTGTATTGAATCAACTACATCCTGTAGAGCTTTGAGTAAGATATATTAGTCCACGATGGTGGGGCACATAATCGGCTTTGAATTCTTGGGGAACTTACTTGCGAGCGTCAATGGCAGCTAGAAAAACCGGATACGCTTCCTTTGGAGTCCCATCTCGATACTTCAAGCCCAGATAGCAGAGGAAATCCTCAAAGGCTTCATCTTCTGGGAAGCCATAATACACACTGAACTCTTCACACGTAGCCCTACTGAAGTCATGCAGCATCGTGATAGAAACTGCTTCAATCTGATTAGCGTAGTTCTCCATCACGCGAAGGGCATTCTCGTAGAAAGCCGCCTGGCGTGCTTCGCTACCGCCAGACAGTCCCCCGGTTCCATAGCCCAATTCCTGAAACACGATCGGGAGGTTGTCGGAAATTCTTACGACCTCGCCAATATCCGACTCAGCCACATCGGGATCCCTAAATTGTGAACCTGCACCTAGGGGATAGTACGTAATAGGAAGGTAATCACATTCTGCTATGAGTTGGTCGATGAACTGGTGCTTAGCAAGCAGTCCGTCTACTGTGAAGGTTACACAGTGAGGTTTATTAATGCCGAGGCGTTCCAGGGTTTCATAGCCGTGGGCGGCGAATCGGGCAAATGGTTCAATTTCCTCCGGATTCAGGGCGAGGTAGATATCAACTTCGTTTCCGAGGCTGATGTAATCTACGTCTGATTCAAGGATCGGCTTAAGTTCTTCCAGCAATTGATCGAAACGTCGCAGAACAACGGGATCATCAAATGGGAGATGGTTGATGTCCGCGGGAATGCTCCTGGCCACAGTATTGATGGTGGGGATCGTGAGCATGGTCTTATAGCCAAGGTTTTTGGTCCAAGGGATTCCAAACTCGAATAGATCGAGGTCATAATCCCCTGGGGAAGGCTCAACGATGCGCCAATCCACGGGAAAGATGTAAAAGTTCGCACCCGCTTCGGCCATCTCGATGATGAGATCGCCTTCCTTCTCCTGCGGAATCCACTCGTTGCCATTCGCTACAACGCCAAGTGCATAATGATTTTCAAAGGGGGGAATGCCTGCAACCTGTGTTTCGAGGGCGGGTGCTGCAGTTTGGATGGGTGGACTTCCCTGATTAGGAGGTTCGGTGCCGCAAGCCAGAACCGCGATTAATAGTGCGGATAACACCATGGACAAAAGGGAGCGTGTGCGGCGCTTGCGATAGGTGTTAGGGGAGTACATCCATAGTCCTAACGCCATTATCGTATGCCTGAGAGGATTCTTCACTCACTGCTCGAAGTTTCCTCTCCTTCAATTCTTCGAGGGCGTTGGAAGAGGCTCAGTATGAGGCCGCCCAATCCACGGAATCCGAGGTATGGGAATAGGCCGAACCATCCAATGATTGGGGTCAGACATGCCAGGATCATCGCTGCAGCGCCCCAGAAGTTCTGCTTCATCGCATCCCGGTCCGGCACCAATCTGGCGCCGATGATGGGCACCATTCCAGCAAAACCAAAGGTTATGCCAAGGACCAAGACTACGAGGATGAGAAGGGTCAGAATTTGGATCACCGGCACCTGTAAGCTTCCAAGGGCCGTGACGACTATGAGGAAGAAAATGGTATTGATGAAGCCAATCAAGAATGCGCGTCCTGGAGTAATCTCTGCAGCGCGGCGCGTATTTTGTACGATGGTGGGGAAAAGTACCCCCAGGACAATGAGGAGTGCCCAGAGACATAGTGCACTCATGATGACGAGGAGGAGAAATGCGAATCCGTTTTCCATTTAATCACTCCGTGAGTTAAGGTATTCGGTTTTTACATCATCCGAGATGTCAGTTTCACTTCGCCGGACGCGAATGTTCAACCAGATGAGGAGGATGGCGGCTGCCAGCCCAACCCAGCCCATGCCTGTGGGATCATCCGGGCGTGCCTGGTCGGTCACATGGAATGGAGCCATCAGTATGAAGAAGCATAATGCACCCGTCGCAAGAGCAAGCTCATGCCTGGGGGATAGTACCTGGCCCTTCGCTAAGAACCTTGTTATCAGCAAGTAGCACAAAACCACCAATCCAAGTTCAATGAGGATGGTCACCAACGACGGGACACCGATGCTTGGCAAGATCCAGGCGAGGAGATATATAGTAGTAGTGGCTATGAATGCCGTGATGCCGAACCANNAGCGATCAAGAACAGTGCAATCATCACCGCAGCAGAGAATAAGTATGGAATTGGATGAGGCCGGTAAGGTGTAAGTAGGAAGAAGCCGAAAGCGGTGACAGCCCCTAGAAGTATGCACAAGATATTGAAAGTTCGATTACCGATCCAGGATCTGGATCGTTCTTCAGGAAACATCCAATTGACCAGGAGGATGGGGATTGCGATGCTGATGATGGCGTGGTAGATGGTCAGGTGTACGCTCCAGACCCAATTGATGCCGACCCAGCGGCCGTATTCTCCAAGGATGCCGATATCCACCCAATTTGGGTCGAAGAAACTCTTAACCATCAATCCTTCTTCGAGGATCCCGTAAGCTGCCCCCAGGGCGAGAACGGTTGGCCAGCCCTTTCCCCAGCGGAAAGTTAGTTCACGTATGATCACTGCGCCGCTTCCGTAAAGGGCAGAGAGCAAAATGAAGCCGACAGGGTTGAAGAATTCCACAGGGGGAGCAGAGCTCGAAAGCAGTTCGGCAATGGCTGGTGACAGGAAGAAGAGCACAACCGCTGGAAGGCTGACCGCTGGGCTCCCCGCAGAGTTTCTTTCTTTAGTTTCGCTTCTTCTCCCGAAGATTGTACGCAGTGAAGCTCCTGTCCCCCTTGAAAGGACATATGGGAACAACCCAAACCATCCGACAAAGGGTGTGAGGCACGCCGCTGTGAGAATCCCTCCTCCAATGAGGGTGGGGCGGATACCGCCGTTCGGCATTGTGAGCCTATCGCCGGTTAGCTGGGCCATGGCTGCGAAACCAAAACCCATTGCAATCAGCAGCACGCAAATGATGGGAAGTGTAACAATGATGAGGAATGGTGTTTCGTCGCTTCCTAAGAATCCCAGAATGGCTGCAACGAGGACGAGTAGGCTGACAGCGCCAAGCAATGTGGTTCGCATCGGGTGAGCATCAGCTTCATTACGAGTGCGGTCGACCCATTTTGGGAAGTAAATGCTCGGTACAAGGATGATCATGCAAAGGCATGCGACGGAGGCGGCGATGAGAATGAGAATCATTTAACCTCCCTCGATTTGTGGCCGTTGAGCCGGAGGAGAAGGCCGTTGCCGATGAGCCAGAGGAGCGCGCCAATGCCCACCAGCACCCAAAGTGAGGTAGATGAGAGTGAGATCGATGGAAATTGCGCATGACCTTCCAAGCCGTCGGGTATGGATCGGATCAAGGAGTCTACAACTGAGGCTAAAACATGCTCGAGTTCGAGGATGGTGTTCCATGACGCGATCAGCGCTGGAGGTGTGGATAGGTTTCCGAAGATGGTGGACACGCCTTCGCTCAGGAACGGCCAGAGAAGTGCCACGATGAGCGCTGCAGCCATCGATTGAGCTATGATGACCCAGCCTACCGCTCTTGGAACAAGAAGCCCTTGCCTTTGCTGGTTAGAGCGGATCGCCCGTTCCACGGAAGGTGTGAGATCTCTTTCCAAGGGGAGTTCCGGAACAGATTCCAGCCTTTGGAATAGAACTGAGAGATTATCCAAACGCTCGGAACATTCTGAGCATGATACGAGATGGGTATCGAGTTTCTCCCTCAAATTAGGATCAAGCTCACCATCCAAATATTCGTGGAGGACCCTTTCGTCCGGATGTTCCTGGTTTCTATCAATCATTTTCTGATAACTTCCTCGCAAGCTGTTTTCGGGCTCGGAACAGATGGCTTTTTACATTACTGAGCGGAATGCCGAGGGTTTCAGCGATCTCCACGTAACTCAACTCCTGGTAATGTCGAAGTTCGATCACAGCTCGATAATGTTTAGGTAACTCCAGAATCGCATTCCGCACTTCTGCACTTTCTTCCTTTCTTTCGAGCGATGTTTCAGGCTCATTCCACGTCCCGTGCATCACCGTATCGTGTTCATCGAGTAGTGGAAAAGGTGTCGGCGAAGCACGCTGCAAATAATTGAGACATTGGTTGACGGCAATACGCCGGATCCAGGGTCCAAATGGACGATCTGCATCGAAAGTTTCAAAGCGTATAAAAGCGCGAATGAAAGTCTCCTGTGCCTGATCTTCAGCCTCCACTTTGTTGCCCAGCATACGATAGCAGACGTTGAAGACGCTCGTCTGATATCGTCCTACGAGTTCGCCGTAGGCTTGAACATCACCCCGGCGGGTCCGTATCGCCAGGACACGGTCGGAAGAACCATCCATGTCTATAAGGTACTACAGGATGGCTGTGGGGAAAGTCGCGCCGGGTATTAACCCTTGCGAAGATTTAAACCTTCGCAAGGGTTAGGACGTTGGCACAGGAATTGCACCTTTCCTGTGAATCCTGCATTTACAAGGCAGGTCTCTTTGATATTGGAGAGGGGAGCTATGGACATCACACATCCACTTAAGGGAAGGACCATTCGTCAACGACCCGTGAGGCCTCGAGGGAGAAAGCGTTGGTTGAAGCTTATTATTGGGTTCATCCTAGCGTTTGCCTTTCTGGCCTCTCTTCCGGCACTCCTTTCACTTGGCGCGTATGGCTACCTGGAGATTGTGGATATCATCCTGCCGGGGGTGCAGATAGGCGGAGTGGGGTTGGAAGGTCTTACGCTACCAGAAGCTGCGCTGAAATTGCATGATGCGCTAAATGAGGGATCCGAGATACTTGCTGTGGATAGCATGGACCTGGAGCGAATTTGGATCGTTTCGCCCTCGGAACTTGGCTTGCAGGTCGATGCAGAAGCCAGCGCTGCTCAAGCTCATTCAGTTGGAAGGGGGTCAGGCGTGATCGCGGGAATTGAACAGATGGTTGCCGGCGGCTGGAGTGGTTCGCCTCAGGTTTCATTTGATCCGGTTGTTGCAGAGACTGCGCTGCAGGTCTGGTCGACGCGCTTGGATGTTCCCGTAGTGGAGGGGCACCTGGAGATACTGAATGGCGAGGTAGTACAGAGATCGGGTCGGGCAGGGAAATCACTTGATGTGGAGGCCAGCTTGAGGCTGATCTCCGCGGATCCAGCAAGTGCGTTGCTCGAATACAAATTTGTGCCTTTCATCATGGTGCCGGTTGAGCCCATAATTGGTGATGTAACATCCGCGGCTGCAGAAGCGGAGAGGTTACTCATTTCTAGTCCCACTGTAAGAGTCTTTGATCCTGTAACTGGTGAAGTCTTCAATTGGTCACCTACAAGGGTGGAAATTGCCGAATGGGTGAGTATCCATCGCGGCGCCCATGAATATACAGTGGATTTCGATGAAAGCGGTCTTGCAGAATACGTAGCAAGGTTGGACGCTTCTCTCGGTGAGGAAAGGTCATTCGACGTCGAAAAGGCATATGAGATGGCGTTAGGCAGCATGGATGGTGCCCAGTCGGAATCATTACAAATTCGCTACCACGAAACCGAGTACGTCCTCGAATCTTATGAAACCTGGATATCGTTAGGTTTCAAGATGGGGATCCCATATTGGAGGTTGAGGGATACGAATCCCAATATCGCATGGAGGGATCCCCAGATTGGGGAGTCGATCACGCTCCCACCAAAGGATGCGATGTTGACCATACCGGTAGTGGAAAATAAACGCATCGTCATCAGCATCACAGAGCAGCATATGTGGATTTATCAGGATGGTGAGTTGATCAACGATCATGTGATCAGCACCGGCATGGCGGGTTCGCCCACCATGTCCGGAGTCTTCCAGATTCAATCCCGCTTCATTAATGCCTATGCCTCTAGGTGGAATTTGTGGATGCCGCATTTCTTGGGCATTTACGAGGCTGCGCCGGGGTTCCTCAATGGGATCCATGGGCTTCCATTGCTCTCCAACGGGGTGAGGTTGTGGGGANNGAGGAGGTCTACAATTGGGCGGAGGATGGAGTTGTAGTAGAGATTAGAGATTAACGATTAGCGATCAGGAATCAGTTAATCGGGGATCAGATATCTGGCTACTGAAAGCTTAAAGCTAACAGCTAAGAGCTAAAAGCTGATATCTGATCCCTGATCACTTCTTGACTTCTCGACCTATCAACTCATTGACGCATTCGCTGAGAGCTGATCGCTGATAGCTGGAAGCTGAAGGCTTAAAGCTAAAAGCCAAAAGCTAACAGCTAACAGCTAAAAGCTGATACCTGATCCCCGATCCCTGATTGCGAGCAATTGGAACAAAGCCCCTGCATTTTTCGTTTTTAATATGTTGGATTACGATTTGTTTATGTTAGGTAATTAACGACGGAGGGAGTCATGAGGATATCGAACGTACATCGTATTGTTTTCACTTTTCTTTTGATCGCCGTTATCTTGGCTGCATGCGCTGAGGGTCCTGCCCAGGCTTCAGAGGCCAAATCTGATCTTGAACGTGATGAATCGCCTTCGGCAGCTCCGCAGGATGTGCAACAGGTAGCTGCCGGAAATCATGCCTTCGCGTTTGATCTCTACCAGGCTTTAGCGGATGGAGAAGGAAATCTATTCTTCTCGCCTCACAGTATCTCCGTGGCGCTGGCGATGACCTTTGCAGGAGCAAGGACCACGACTGAAGAGGAAATGGCGGACACGTTACATTTTCTCCTACCTCAAGACCAGCTTCATCCCGCTTTTAACGCTTTGGATCTCGAGCTCGCAAGTAGAGAAGAGGGCTTTGAAGATGACGAAGCGGGATTCCAGTTGAACATCGCCAACACGATCTGGGGCCAGGAGGGATATGAGTTCCTCCAGGAGTTCCTGGACACCTTGGCGCTGAATTACGGTGCAGGTTTACAGTTGCTCGATTTCATGGAGGATCCTGAAACGGCGCGCATAATCATCAACGACTGGGTTAGCGAGCAGACCGAAGGGAGAATCGAGGACTTGATTCCCCAAGGGGTCATCGATGCGGCGACGCGATTGGTACTTACAAACGCAATTTACTTCAAAGCGCAATGGATGGAACAGTTTGAGGAATCCAATACGGTGGATGGACCATTCCATCTCTTAGATGGTAGCGAAGTAACGGTCCCCTTGATGTCGCAGGAGGAAGGATTTCCATACGCCGAGGGTGATGGGTACCAGGCAATTGAGCTGCCTTACGTTGGAGGACAAACCTCCATGGTGATCCTGCTCCCGGAGGAGGGTCGGTTTGAGGAATTCGAAAGCGCCCTGAGCGTTGAGCAGGTGGCGGAAATCATTGGCAGTATGCAATTTGAGAGCCTGATCCTGACGATGCCTAAATTTGAATTCGAATCGGATTTCAGTTTAAGTAAGACTTTGGCCGAAATGGGCATGCCCACGGCCTTTGGATTTGACGCAGATTTCTCTGGCATGAACGGCAAACGAGACCTGTACATCTCAGACGTAGTGCACAAGGCCTTCGTGTTGGTGGATGAAGAAGGAACGGAGGCTGCGGCAGCGACGGCAGTGATCGTAGCTGAGATGGGGGCCATAATCCCGGAGATTGAAATGAAGATCGATCGTCCATTCATCTTCATGATCCGTGATATCGAGACGGACAGCATCCTATTCTTAGGGAGGGTGTTGAATCCGGCGGAATGATCATTGTCGGAGTGTGAGGCACCGCTGACATAGGTTAGCCAGAGATTCTTAATTATTCCAATCGCCCCCTCACCCCAACCTTCTCCCTGAAAGGGAGAGGGATTGAGGGTGAGGGTCCGTGTCGCGATCCGAAGTCCAAAAACTGCGCACATTTGGACACCCCACCGGGGCGTCCCTACGAAGCATTTGATGGAGGTCCTAAACTTCCCTCTCCCATTGGGAGAGGGATTGAGGGTGAGGGTCCGTATCGCGATCCGAAGGCCAATAACTTCGCACATTTGGACGCCCCGCCGGGGCGTCCCTACGAAATGTTTGTCGAGTATTCAAATTACGAGATGCGTCGGTGTTGTTACGAGCGGTTTTTCAGAAGGTGAAACCAAAGATGTTGCTGGGAACATACACTCGGATGGCAGCTTCGCCTTGGACGGGGCACTTATACTCGCAAATCCCACAGCCGATGCAACTCTCACGAATGACCTGTGGGCGCTGGACAACCTCTGTCTCGCCATTTGGGGACTGTACAGCGGCTTCTTCCAGGATGATTGCTTTTTCAGGTAGAGGGCACATCTCCTCACACACGATGCAGTCGGTGTCATCCGCCCATGCGATGCAGCGGTTTTTATCGATGTATGCATGGCCGATCACCTGAACTCGTTTCTCCTCCAGGCTGAGTGGAGGAATGGCTTCCACCGGGCAGTTCGCCCCACAAAGGCTACAGCTGTAATCACAGTAGCCCATCCTGGGCGTGAGTATGGGCGTCCAAATTCCCTCCAGTCCAACATCTACTTCTGCAGGTTGTAAGGCGCCGGTAGGGCATGAACGGATGCATTGACCGCAGCGAACGCACTTTGATATCAGATCATAATCTTGGGTTCCAGGTGGTCGCAGGAGGTAGGGACGATCGAGGCGAGAGGTCCAGTCGACTCGTAGGAGTGCTGCGCCGGTGATTCCCGCGCCGAATGCCATTAATACACTCCGTCGGTCAGGATCATATGGCTGCCATGGTGCAATCCCGAAACTTGGGGAAAATGATGTAACACCTTTATGGCAGGTGTAAAGACAATTCATACACATTGTGCATTCACTTGGATCGCTAGCGTAATTCTCCGAAGGTTGGATGGTCCCAGTGTGGCAGGATGCGGAACATCGTTTGCATTCGGTACAATCAGATCCGACTTCCCTCTTCAGGAAAGCGCCTTTACTCACAATCCCCAATATAGCGCCCAACGGGCAGAGGTAGCGACACCAGAATCGCTGTGCAGTGGTGTTGAGAAGGATCACTACGAGGAGAATTGCGGCGAAGAGGACCACATTTCTATAAGCCAAAGGTGCCTGGGGGAGAAGGCCGGGTCGGATTATGCCCTCAAAGGACGATACGAATGGGCGCATAGCTGGGATTTGGTAAAGTGCTGTGTTCAGAGAAGTGATGATGGCATCCAATGCTGGCCAAATACTTGTGGTTAATGTGCGGATTAGAAGCGTGAGAGGGTCGAGAATGATGAGGGTGAGGTTGGTGAAGAGAGCGGAGAATAGGATGATGAGTAAGAGTACGTATTTAATTTTACGCCATGAATCTGGTGGAGCTTTCCTCCCTCCACGCCATCGGTCGAGTGAAAAGAAATCCAACAGTGTGCCCAAGGGGCAAAGCCAACCGCACCATGCCCTACCTGCGAGCAGCGTGATCCCGATTGTGATCAGGGCCAGTGCCGAGAAGATGTGGATTGTGCGGCTTGCTAGGATGTTGGCCAATGTGGTCAGTGGATCGAGCCTCATTGGCAGATCCACGAGCCAATAGGGGAGACGGCCTCCCTGCGATCCGATGATGAGTCCTAGAAAGACCAGCAGGGCGAGGATTTGCACGCCTGTTCTCACGGTTACCCAAGGGCGAGCGATCCAGCGTGAGGGACCTTTGATCTTACCCACCCAGAGATATCTCCTCGATCCTCAGGCTGCTCAGGTCACTGGTGCCTATCCCCATCGCATTACCGGCATTTACATACCCCAGGTCTGTAGGTTCCATTCCGAAAAGAGTAGCGGCATAGCTGTCCGCAGCCACAATATCAGGGCTGGCAATTACAGTATCCAGCTTCTTTACGGCATCCAAACTTCCGCCGGAAGGACCTCCATAGGTCAGGATGCGAACTGCGTCGACGACGGTGAGAGTCGGCATTACTCGGCTTGAGAGATCCGCCAACTTCTGTCCCAGGTTTTGGTGCATATAAGGTCGATTCTTGATCACACCCATTAGGTTCTTCATTCCGAGGGTAAGTTTCGCCAAGCCGTGATGTTTAGCAATGGGAACGTTGATGACTACATCGGCGGTGAGCACATCGTCGTAAATATCACATGTCTGGAGGTCGATGCCTTGAGAGATGTCTGTCATCACAAACTTGACTGGTGAAAAGGAATCCATTTCCCCACCGGCAGCGAGGACTTGTTCCTGAATGCCGCTCTTTATGTAAGCCTGCTCGCTGGTCCCGCCAAATGGATAATCCATCACCAGGACTCGATCGGCACCTGCCTGCAGGCACTGACTTACCAACTCGCCAACGACCCATGGATTGGTAGTCGCTGCATATTCATAGGTATGGTATGCGACACAGATATTGGGCTTGACAACCACTCGATCGCCAGCCTGAACAAATCGCTCGATACCGCCAAGGGCCGCCAGGGCTGCTCGTACCAGGTCCTCCGGTTCACCTCCACGAGCGACCGCGAGAGCGGGAGGTGGAGATGTCTCTGTGGGTTCTACAGTGGGTGACGGCTCGTTGGTTTCACCAGTTTCGGTGGGATCGTCGGGAACAATCGCTGTTGGTTTGGAAGTACCTTTCGGATTAACGCCGGATGTAGGTAATGGACCAGTCGCTTGCCTGCATGAGGCAAGAAATTCTCCACCCATTAAGACCCCAAACTGTAACGCCATCCAACGGATGAATGCTCGTCGATTGATGGATTTCATGGAGTATTACCTCCTCAATGGCAGAGAATGCCTTTATCCTGACGCAGATTCACGCAATTGCTCCGAATACATTAGGAGCACCGTAGTGCTCCATGATTGATCCGATTCTAGGTTTTTGTTGAGTCACATGCAAGCAGTACTCTGGTAGAGATGGCCGAATTGGACATCCTTTATTACGGAACTAATTCATGACAATGTAACCTTAAGCGGAGGTCTTACTGGTAGTTACTTTGCCTATGGCTTGAGCATCATGTTCGCCAATGCTCATAGTACACCAATTCAGATAAGGATCTCCTTTCCTTTGGCTCTGGTTCGTCGGAGGGATAGCCTAAAGGTGTCATCACAATGGGATCCACTCCTTCGGGCAGGCCAAGGACCTCGCGAGCAACATCCTTCCGAAAAGCACCGATCCAGCATGTGCCGAGCCCGAGTTCGGTCGCAGCCAGGATGAGGTGATCCATGACGATGGCGACATCGACGTGTAAATAGCTAATTCCATCCTCACCAATCCATGCCTCCTCATGAACGCCACACACGCAAATGACATAGGGCGCTTGTCGGAACCATTCGCGATGGTAAATCCTTTTTAATTCCTCCTCCCGTCCCTCCGTATTCATGACGATGATCCGGAATGGCTGACGGTTGGCTGCTGTGGGCGCGAGCCGAGCCGCCTCCAGGACCAGGTTCAGTTTCTCTTCTTCGACAGTATCCTGTCGGTATCCGCGCACGCTGTAACGGGTTTCAATCAGGCTCATGAAGTCCATGTGGTATCTCCTTGAAGAGCGAAGGTTGGTTGTTAAGCTAGTTTAGCACAGCATCCGGTAACGGGTTAAGAATGCGAATTTTGTTGTGAGGCCTCTCCATTAATGAAACAATTCGCGGTAGTATTGGGTCGATGTAACGACTAGCATTGCATCAAGTTTCAGATCGCGATCGGAGGTCCAGGAGTTTGGTATGTCTCATAAATCAACTCTCTACGAAAACGTTGTTACGCAACTCAATCGTGCGGCGGATCGGATCGATCTTGATCCGGACATCCGCAAGATTCTGACAAATACGACCAACGAGATTTCGATCAACTTCCCGGTGCGAATGGATGATGGTCGCATTGAGATGTTCACCGCATACCGTGTGCAGCACAATAACGTGCTCGGTCCCTACAAGGGAGGTTTACGTTACCACCCTTCGGTTGATATTGATGAGGTGCGGGCATTGGCCGCTTGGATGACCTGGAAGACGGCGGTCGCCAACATTCCACTTGGTGGTGCGAAGGGTGGGATTCAATTCGATCCATCCGATTACTCTCGCTCCGAAATCGAGCGCATTACCCGACGCTTCACCTATGCACTGGGGAGCAATATTGGGCCGGAGTACGATATCCCCGCGCCGGATGTAAATACGAATCCTCAAATCATGGCTTGGATTCTGGACACCTTCTTATCGACGATGCCCCCACAGGAACGACAGCGTTGTTTTCACGTGGTCACTGGAAAGCCCATCGAGTCTGGCGGAAGCGAGGGTCGGAATAAGGCTACTGGGCAGGGAGTGGTTTTCCTCATTGAACGTTGGGCGCAGGATAATGCCGTTGACCTCAACGGAGCCACTTATTTCGTTCAAGGATTCGGAAACGTTGGCTCATGGGCTGCACGCTTAATGAAGGCAAACGGGGTAACGCTCGTGGCGGTGGAGGATCAAACAGGCGCGATCTCTAATCCGGAAGGCATCGATCCTGAGGAACTGCTTAAGTTCACCGATGACCAAGAAGGTGTTTCTGGCTATCCAAACGCGAAGCCAATCGACCACCAGACATTCATGAAGACGGAGGCCGATATCTTCATCCCGGCGGCCCTGGAGAACCAAATCACGGCGGATACAGCCCCTCTCCTTAATGTCAGGCTTATCGCAGAGGGCGCCAATGGACCTACGGATCTGGAGGGGGATCGGATCATTCAAGGGAAGGGCATTAACCTGCTGCCAGACATCCTGTGCAATGCCGGTGGTGTGACTGTCAGCTACTTCGAGTGGCTACAGAACAAGCGCAGTGAATTCTGGGATCTGGAGGAAGTGGACAGGAAGCTGCACAGGATCATGATCCGGGCATATGAGCGTGTACGTGACGCCGCCCAAGAACATGACGTGGATTGGCGTACCGCGGCATACATCGTTGCTATCACCCGGCTCGCGAAGGTGTACAAGGAACGGGGGATTTTTCCGTAGCATTTGGAATTTGGGGAGGTTATTTGTCACAGGGGGTTGGATTCTGAAAGCCTCAGTGATTTAAGTTCGCCTGTAACGCGATCGTACTCACAAGCGTGGTCACCTCGTAGTAATCAGTTATTTTTACCCCTCACCGGACTTAGGATATCTGCCATTCGTTAAGAAGGTAGCGGAAATCAAGGTAAATCTGTAGACTTTTCCCAACACGGACTACTGTGTAGCAATAAGAGCTAATTGCTCTGATAAATCAGACTGGTTGTAAGTACGGCAATATTCTTAACGTAAGCTTTATGGGCTCGACTTATACCACGCTGAACAACTGGACTATCATTGAAAAGCGCACGATTGATATTGGTCGGTATATCTATGCAAAATTAGAAGGGGAAGCATGAAACATAAGGTACGAGACAATTTCTTAGTCTTTGGTGCTCCGCGTATTGAACAGTCGGAGATTGATGAGGTATGTGACTCATTGCGTGTCGGATGGTTGGGCACTGGTCCGAAAGTAGCTAAATTCGAAGATATGTTTCGGCAATACATTGGGACTGAGAATGCAATGGCGGTTAATTCCTGTACGGCGGCGCTACATCTCTCCATGTTGGTGACGGGGTTAGGACCAGGAGACGAAGTTATTACGACATCAATGACCTTTGCAGCCACAGTCAATGCGATCATTCACAGCGGGGCAACACCGATCTTAGCGGATTGTGATCGTGAGACTGGGTTGATTGATCCTCAGCGGATTGAAGATGCACTTACACCTAAAACTCGGGCCATCGTACCTGTCCATATGTATGGCCGACCCTGTGATATGGACAGCATTATGGACATTGCGGAGAGGCACGATTTGATTGTCATCGAGGATGCGGCCCATGCCATCGAGACAGTCTACAAGGGGCAAAAGGTCGGAAATATCGGCCACCTGACCTGTTTCAGCTTTTATGTGACCAAGAATGTAATCACTGGTGAAGGAGGGATGGTTACTACTAACAATTCTGAGTTCGCTGACATGATAAAGGTTTATGCGCTGCACGGCATGAGTAAGGATGCCTGGAAACGATTTTCTGATGAAGGTTACAAGCATTACCAGGTGATATTTCCGGGCTTCAAGTACAACATGATGGACCTTCAGGCAGCCATTGGCATCCATCAGTTACAACGAGTCGAGGGCTGGTTACAGCGGAGAAATGAGATTTGGCGACGTTATAATGAGGCTTTTTCAGAACTGCCAGTTGGCCTCCCATCTGAAGATGAACCGGATACTGTGCATGCACGCCATCTCTACACTTTGATGATTGACAAGGAACGGTGCGGCCTTTCCCGTGATGAGTTTATGCAGCAATTATATGAATTGAACATTGGTACAGGCGTTCACTATATTGGCGTGCATCTCCATCCTTACTATCGTGAGCGCTTTGGTTATCAACCGGAGGATTTCCCGAATGCTACATGGATCAGTGAACGAACGGTTTCCATACCTATATCGCCAAAACTCACCGATAGGGATATTGGCGATGTCATAAATTCTGTTCGAATAGTATGCAATGAAGATTAGTGTGGGATAGGAAAGAAGGCGGATGGAACGATGAAGGCTTATCGGTTGATGGGAGAGAAGGGACGGAAATCTTTCTATAGGCTTTCCCGAATTCTTAGACGCGTATTCAACCCACCATTGATAAATGTCCAGGAAATTGTTTTGGGTCAGAATGTGGTAATTGAGCCGGGAGTTGAGATCAATTGTAGCCGTCTTGTGTTGGGTGATGGAGTAATCATTAAATCGGGAACGATAATCGAGCACGTCGATCTTGTCATTGGAGACTACACAACAATAAACAACAATTGTCTAATCACAGGAACCAACTATTGCCGAATAGGACACAATTGTTGGATTGGGCATCATACGATCGTCGATTCCATCGGTAGTACACGCATAGGCAACGGGGTTGGGGTAGGTGCACATAGCCAGCTTTGGACTCATTCCTACTTCGGGGATGTTTTAGATGGTTGTCGCTTTGCTTCACATCAGCCGTTGGTTATTGAAGATGAGGTGTGGTTTGTAGGACATTGCATAGTGTCCCCTGTGCATGCAAAGCGTCGAAGCATGGCGTTAGTAGGTTCAGTTGTAACAAAGGATATGGAAGAAAATCATGTATATGGTGGTGTGCCAGCTGAGGATATGACCAATAGATTCGGTCCACAATTTATGGAAGTTAGTATTGACGAGAAACGAACGAAAATGCTGGAATATCTTGAGGAGTTTATTACTCGTCATAATCCCAAGGATAATCGTATCCGGATTGTTGATAAGCTGGACCATGATGAACAAGAACTATCACAATTTAGTTTATCTGAGAGAACGTACATTAAAAATAACTATCCTGAAGAGCAAAAATTCATGCGGTTTCTTCTTCCAACAAAGGCGAAGTTCATACCTCACAAAGAAGGGGACTGGATTGCCCCATACTTATCGTCATATCCTGATTTGAAGGAAGATCTTTAGTGAGAGAAAGCGACTGGTTTGTCAATTGAATCTTATTCACGGCCATCAGAGAAGTATTCCATCGGTATGCCACAAGTGTTTTACCGGACATTGGCTGTGGTGAAAATCCATATAGCGTTCTACAAAACGGTCTGGACACTCACCAACCGGAGCTGGATCATACCGCCTCATGCCAAGCCACCGGTAGACATCTTTGGCAAAGGAATGAAACAGGATAGGTGGGAGATTTAATTAATACTCTTATTCACAACCTTTGGCTTAGAGTAGCAATAAGTTTATGACACTTCTGCGACGGTTTTTTACTCGTTATTTTCAAGCCCCACGGTTGACTGTTTTTGAGACTGAAGTGGGAGTAAAGTACAGGTTTGGTCGTTTTGATTCAAATAAGTTTGTCGATTATGTCATTCAAGAGGTTCCATTCCAATCGTTGGGAATTAGTTTTTCCGACCTTGTACTGCCTCCTGACCTGTTGCGAGATCGCTACACGTTATGCGGAATGGCTTTACCTTTGTCACCCCATTTCCAGTTAATGGAAGAAATCGATACTGGCACACTTGCAATGGGTTCTGAATATATGTCCAGGTGCAAAATGGGCACACTGGATGCCAGGTTACCATCTAATCCTAGAATGACTGACCTGACTCAACAGTATTGGCGTCAGAAGAAGGAAATGATCCAGCACGAGACGGTCACGATTTCTGTGATTAAGGTGTCACTGGGCAGCAGGCAGAAGTATGTCATCGCTGATGGAAAGCATCGAGCTGCAATGGTAGCTTATTTTGACCGTCCAGAGTATTTACATTTGCGATTGTTGTCAAACGCATTTACTCAGGATCCCTTTTTCCAACATGTATATTCTTACACTCTTGGTTTGGACTCTCATGAGTACTCCATCAACCAAGATGTAATAAGGGCGATTCTCGATGAATCCTAAATTGCAGGCACTTGCAAAGGGTATCAAGTCGAATCCATACGAAGCCTCGGGGGATATTTATCACCCTCTACCATTTCCAGAATTTCAAGACTTGACAACCTCCAGCGATGCCAGGTCCGCCTACCGTAAATGGGCATTGGTTAAGAATTGTTTACCGCTGCGATCATCTTTTAGTAACCCGCGGGTGCTTGACATTGGTGCCAATGCAGGTTTCTATGCTTTCAATTTTGCGAAACTTGGCGCCATAGTGGATGCCTATGAGCCGCATAAGCACTATGCCACCATTGGTCACCAGATTGTGGAAGCCACCGGACTATCTGTACGGTGGTATAACAAGAAGCTTGAACGGACTGACCTGCTTGATAAACAGTACGATATTGCCTTGATGCTTAGCGTTTTTCAGTGGATTTCAGAGGGCGATAGTCATATTGATAGGGCTACAGATTTGTTACGCTTGGTAGCCTCGTCCTCACGGGTTCTCATTTTTGAACTTGGCTGTAACCATGGGAAAAGTGCAATACATACAGAAGAACGACCCATCGTTTGGATTTGGCGATTGTTGCAACAGAACACTTCACCGAAGCGTGTTGCTTATTTAGGACAAATCACTCCGTGGGGACGGGCGCGGAGATATATCTTTGCTTGCGCTGAAGACCTGATAAAGCTTAATATCTGGCAACGTCTGATAACCTACGTGTTGCAACACCAATGGGTATGGAAATAGGACGTGATTGGTAATTATACGAGTCAGTTTCGGGACAAAACCATATCTGGCATTGGGTGGAGTGGCGTATTGCAGCTTGGTAGACAAGGTGTGCAATTCGTCATTGGAGTAATCCTTGCAAGACTGCTATCGCCAGATGACTTTGGATTGATCGGTATGATCTTGGTCTTCACCGGTTTTGCGCTCATTTATTCTGACATGGGATTTGGCTCAGCTCTCATTCAAAAACAAGATACAAGGCCGGACAGTTATTTTTCTATCTTCTGGATCAACGTTGGGACTGGACTTGCCTTGATGCTATTGTTCATGGCTTTATCTCCGTTGATCGCAAGGCTCTATGGCCAGCCAATTCTTGCTCCATTGACTATGCTTGTTTCAACGAACTTCTTCATCGGATCATTCAAGATTGTTCAAGATTCATTACTTAGAAAACAGTTGGAATTTAGGCGGCTGGCATTTGTTAACCTTACAGCCTTGGTTATTTCAGGAATTGCGGGGATCACAATGGCGTTACTCGGGTTGGGGGTTTGGAGCCTCGCTTGGCAGTCAATAATCTTAACTGGTTTGACAGTCATCCTGCTATGGATCGTTAGTGCATGGCGACCGGCAATGCGCTTCAAGTGGAAGACAGTTAAGGAGCTTCTAGGATTCAGTTCCAATTTACTTGGGTTTTCAAGTGTCAATTATTGGATACGTAATGCGGACAAATTCTTGGTTGGGCGATTTCTCGGTTCCTCAGCGCTCGGCATTTACAGCAGATCCTATTCAATTATGCTTCTTCCTCTGACTACGATTTCAGGTACGATTGGAAGTGTTTTGTTTCCGGCACTATCTAAAATTCAGGATGACGTGCCTCGCATCCAGCGACTATATCTGCGCATGATCGCTGTTGTTGCCCTGATTACATTTCCTATGATGCTAGGGCTCCTGGTCGTAGCTGAAGATTTTGTGCTTTTTTTGTTTGGGGCGCAGTGGGTCGGGATGATTCCCATCTTGCAAGCCTTTTGTATTGTTGCCCTGGTCCAATCTATCGGGACCTTAAATGGAAATATCTACCTTTCGCAGGGACGTACTGGGTTGCAATTCAGGGTGGGGGGAACGATTGGGCTACTTGGAGTTATTGCAATTTTGATTGGGCTTCAGTGGGGCTTGATAGGGGTAGCGTATGCATATACTCTATTTACTCTTCTTGTGGCTTATCCGAGCATTCGCATTGCAGTGTCGTTAATTGACCTCTCATTCATCCAGGTAATTAAGAATCTGGCCGGTATCTTTGGCTGTGCAGCGGCTATGGCATTACTTCTCTGGGGTATTGAATCTCTGCTGCCATCAGACTGGCCCCACTGGGCGTATCTGGCAGCTCAGATACCACTTGGAGTGGCGGTATATGGAGCTCTGATTCATTTCTTTCATATCCAAGCATATCAGGAGCTTAAGGAAATTATCCGTGAACAAGTTCAAAGTAGATTTATGACCGCAACAGACGCTGTGTCTCAATGAGGCGATGGTTATTACGCTTTACCTGTCAAAATCTACTGTGCCAGGTCATTGAAATTATGAACATATGTCTTTGATTTTCTACCTGGGGAATGCAGTAATAGATCCAATAACTGATGGTGGTGAATGTGGGCAAGCTAGCAGGCCAGGATAGCACGGTTGGACACTTTGTTTGGATTTACTTATTTCAAACAGGTAACTGGATCTACGATCAAATCCGCTTCCAAACAAGCTACCCATCGATCATTCTTGCTAGAAAATTGGAGAATCTGGAACAGTTCCCTTACGACGATGTTTATGCATTGAGCACATTACCACTTTGGCGGAGTATTGTTGAGCGGATTATACGTAAGCTCAACACAGGCTATTATCCCTATCATTATCAGATCGCGATGAAGGAAGGCGTGCGGTTGTTGCATGCCCATTTAGGAAGAGTCGGCCAGCTCTCAATACCTCTTGCTAGCGCCATCGATGTTCCCCTCATTACGTCCTTCTATGGAGCTGATATGTCCGAGCAACCCAGTGGCCGTGGAAGTTTGGAAGAGGAGTATGCGACATTATTTGATGAAGGTGACTTATTCCTTGTCGAAGGACCTGCAGCTAAGAGGCAAATTGCCTCAATTGGTTGCCCGCAGGAGAAAATCCGAATTCAGAGGTTGGGTATTGACCTGGAGAAAATACGTTTCCAACCTCGGCAAGCCGATAATGGTGCTCCAATCCGATTCCTGATGGCAGCGACTTTTGCTGAAAAGAAAGGTATGCCATTTGGGGTCGAAGCATTTTGCCGGGCAGTCCAGGATAACCCCAACATGCGTCTCACAGTGGTGGGTGATGCACGCCCCACTTTTCCCAGAGAGGTTGAGATAAAACGACAGATCCTAGATTTAGTAAGTCAATATAAGGCAGAGGCGCTGGTTGATTTCCTCGGTTATGTGCCACTGGACCGGCTGAGAGCCTTGGCCTACGAGCATGACATATTCATGCACCCTAGTGTGACTGCTGATACAGGAGATTGTGAAGGAGGTTCTCCGGTTGTCATCACCGAGATGGCTGCAGCTGGCTTGCCGATCATATCGACCCACCATTGCGACATACCTGAGGTAGTGCTTAATGGAACAACCGGGTTTTTATCAGATGAGCGCGATGTTGACCAACTGCGCGAAGCGATCATTGAGCTAGCATCAGATCGACAATTAAGAATACAGATGGCGAAACAAGGGCGCGAGCATGTTGAAAAGCTCTTTAACGCGAGAAGTCAAGGGTGGAAATTAGCTGAAATTTATCGTGAACTGCTGGAGTGAGGGCGGTATTATTCGTTTTTGTGTTATCGCTCAGCGTAAATCAGGTGGCACCGATGAAACAAGAATGAAGCTCGAAGTAATCGAGAGGAGGTTCTGAGAGGCTTAGAAGGCGCCCTTACCTCTGATCACGGCGATGGGGGTTCGCAAGAGGATCTTGATATCGAGCCACAGAGAGTAGTTGTACACGTAGTAGAGATCATCATCGGTGTTCAAGTGCATGGGTTTTTCACTGCGGTCGTTGATCTGCCACCAGCCTGTGATCCCCTGAGGTACAGCGAAGCGTTTTCGCTGCCAAGGTTGGTAACGGTCCACCAGCCAGGGCATTTCAGGTCGTGGTCCAACGAGACTCATATCTCCCTTTAATACGTTGATCAATTGTGGAAGCTCGTCAAGGCTGGTACGCCTCAGAATGCGTCCGACTCTGGTCACGCGTGGATC